>JAABUN010000085.1_pt1 | contig 212044 bp, 196 predicted proteins | sample 5559311 | NCBI WGS metagenome assembly JAABUN01 (sample SAMN10711877, study PRJNA513370) | rock metagenome | isolation source: Antarctica rocks | place: Antarctica: Victoria Land, Siegfried Peak sud | reverse complement strand
AAAATGGACTCCACAAAGGCGTTTAAATTCCTTGGAGTTGAGGTTTTTTAACTGTTCGTAGGTCATAGCGTTCCTCCCTATCACCTACTTGTGCCATCTTTTTCCTATTCATGCAAGAGGTCTAATAGTGGGCGGGTAGCACGGTTAGTTAGGTAAGCAGCTAGAGCGCTTACCAGTAATGCCGTTAGCGCCGTACCAATGCCCAGAGTCCACAACAGCAAGTACTGCGGTGCATAGGCATCCTTTGACGGTTGGGTAATGATAGAACTCCATTCCAGTTTTGGAAGCCCCTCAATCTTTGTGAAGGGACTGTAGCCAAATAGGTGTTCAGTATTGTCTAGTAAATTGGTTTCAAGCTGCACAGAAGGCTTATTTGCTGCGACAAATTTGGGGTAACTAGCATATAGGGCTTTAGCGTCTTTACCTAGATTTTCCGCGTGTTTAGCAGCAAAAACTTTTCCACTAGGACCGACCAAAAGAAATTCTTCTGAGTCATTTCCGTAGCTCTGAACCACTTTTTCTAGGGCAGTAACAGGCATACGAGTACGAACTACGCCAATAGTTTTACCTGTAACAGAATCTTTAATAGGTGCAGCGAAGAAGATAACAGCCTTTCCCGTAACTCTTGATACATCTGGGTTGCCTACAAAAGGTCGATCTGTTTTCAGAACTGCCTCAAAATAATCCCGCCCTTTAATGTTGGCTGAAGCCTTATTCTGACCTTGGGATGCAATAACCAAGTTGCCGTTTAAGTCGTAGGATGCAATGCTGTCATATACCCCATAAACTTTGGCAAAGTTATCAAGCACTGCTTCCTTGTCCGGGAGAGCAACTATTTTACTTACCTGAGAATTTCTCAAAATAGGTAGATTTGCCAGCACTTGGACATCTCCATACCGCTCAAAAATGAATCGAGAAACTTCATTGTCTAGACTATTAGCAGAGTTAAGTTTGTCTATTTGAATTTGCTTCACAAGCTGTTTGTCCGCCGCTTGATAGGCAATTGTACCAACGGCTAATACAGGAAGTACACCAAGAGCGATCGCGGCGAGGGTTGCTTTGGTTCTGAGACTGCTACGCTGCCACCAGGAGAGGTTTTTCATCCCTTGGAGCCTTTGCCTTGGTGCTTGAGCTTTTCCGTTTAAAGGCTGGCGTTGGGGATTAATCGTTGTTAGTTCGGAGGCGGGAGAAGAAAACGCCGACTTGAAAAAACCGCTAGCATTGCTATTACCATTGGTTTCATTGTGACCATTGGTGATATTGCGATCGGCTGGTTTGGGAGAAATTTTAGTCATGATATCAACCTTAAAAATTGGTATGTAGTGGTAATTTACGAAAAGTGGAGCAATAGAAATACAAAAAGCTATAAGGCTAAGGCATAGGCGGTGTTTTATATCTAATGCAGCAAATAGAGACGCTGCATTAAATGTAGAGACGTAGCATTGCTACGTCTCTACTTGGGCATTCCAGCGATGATTGAGTTTCCGTCTAAGACAACGACAATTTCACCATTATTTTTCAACCAGTAGCCGCGTAAAAATGGCACTAATGCCGCATTCACCGCCGATTCTGGGGGCGATTGAATCAAGTCGCAGTTAAACCATTCCATATCTTCTACTCGGTTAACGGCTAACCCCAACATTTTTTTGCCAGCATTACTACTGCTCGTTTGCCGCCCGCCAGCTTGCTGAGAATTTATAACAATTGCCGTGTAGAGCGATCGGCTGCTTGCTTGTTGGTACAACGGCGTACCGCCTAGTAAATAGCCTAAATCGACTAGCCACAATATTTCTCCCCGCCAGTTGTACACGCCAATTACCCAAGCTGGCATATGAGGAATAGGAACAACTTTGGTGGTAGAAACAGTAAATACTTCGGTCATTTGCTCCACCGGTAAGGCGGCATTGAGGTCGGGAGCTAGGTGAAAGCGCAAAAACTGCTCTTGCGTTGCTTCTTCGGCGGTTGCCGATCCTAATGAAATGCCTTTAGATAAAAACTCAGATATCATCGCTGTCTCCTGCTGCAATGCGCTTTATACAAACGCCTTATTTAATAAATTGTTTTACTGTTCTTAGCAGTTCTTCTTGGTCTACAGGCTTAGTAATGTAGGCATCGGCTCCTTGTTTCTTGCCCCAAAATTTATCCATATCCGTTGATTTGGTCGAGCAAATCACGACTGGGATGCCACTGGTTGTGCTTTCTGCTTTGAGATCGCGGCATAGTTCAAAGCCACTGCGATCGGGCAATACTACATCCAAAACAATTAAGTCTGGTTTTTGGCTGCTAATTTTGGTCATAGCTTCTTTGCCATCGGTAGCCGTTAGTACGGTTAGTCCGCCTTTTTGCAAGCAGCTAGTAATTACGTCCATTTGGGTAGGAGAATCTTCAATGACTAAAACTGTACTCATGGTGTTGTCCTGTTAAAAAAGGGTGTACTAAGAAATTGAATGATTGCTGACGGTAGCGATCGCAATTGAAAAAAAATTGCTCTATTCCACTTCGCTGAGATGCTGGTGTGTCATTGCCAGCACTGTTTCGGCATTAGCTGGTTTGCTTAAAAAGCCAGAAGCGCCAACGATTTTGGCCCTCACTCGGTCGATAATGCCGTCATTTCCGGTCAAGATTACAATCGGCGTATCGCGGAATGTTGAGACTTTACGCAGTTGGGTACAAATTTCATACCCGTTGGTATTGGGCATGATTAGATCCAAGAAAATTAAATCTGGCTTACGACTCAATAAAGTTGCGATCGCTCGTAATGAGTCTTGCACGCCTAAAAATCGATAGCCGCCAGTCGTGAGGATCTTTTCCATACTTTGGCAAACTAAAGGGCTGTCATCGACGCAAGCAATTAGTGGTGCATGGGCGCTTCTAGCAGGTTTTGTTACCGAAGGAATGGCAGGAGCAGGAAAATCAGCAAGATCGACAAGCTCTACTATTCCCGATTTCAGAAATGGTAATAAGGAGCTAGTAACTTGTGCTGTTTCGCGCTTCATGACTACGCCAAGTTCGCGCAAAGTCCGATGTCCATCTAGCAGTTTGACGAGGTTTTGGTAGACGGGAGCAGATACTTGTTTTTGGAGTTGGTCTAGGTGAGCGATGGTAGGAGCAAGATTTGCACTGCGATCGCTAACGTTGGCTTTTTGCCATAACTGCCATTGCTGTTGCACTTCAGCAAGTACTAGCCCTGGATCTAGCAAAGCTAGTTGGACGGGGACAGAAATATGTTCTGGCTTGATTTGAAAACTAACTTGGGCAGCTTGAGAAGTATCAAACAGGACTTCACTGACAATACCTGCGATCGTTTTTGCTGCTTGTTCACGGCTAATTTGCTGGCGTTCTACTCCTAAATGTAATAGTTGATATTCCCAACTTGTGACGGCGGACAAAGATGCAGAATGAGAAACATTGACCAACAATTGTTTTAATTGCCCAATATCAAGTTGCGGGCATTGAACTAATAAGTTTCTTTGCCAGCGTCTAACCGGATGATTTCCCCCAGTGGCGTACAAAATTCGCCCTAGAAACAAGCAAAAATTCCACTCTTGCTCTAATGTTGTCTCTGAGGCTGGACTTTTTACTAACAAGTTCCCACTGAATTGCTCTTGTTTTAATCCAGTGAGCGTCTTAACTAAATCATTAGCAGTCATAGTTTCAGCAATCATAATTATTTTTGTTGGCTCCAAATATAGGATTATTTTTTTTGGTTAATTGGATATACTTACTCCGTGCTTTGACTGGGATATTTGCTAGTAAAAATTAGCAATGATGATTTTACTGAAAACGTTTAGTGCAAACATTTTTTAGGCGATCGCCCAAGTAGAAAGCTGCAAATGTAAAAACTAAAATATAATTTATTGACATTTAAAAAAGCTTATAACTCCGTAATTCGATGTTCTATCGATCATGGCATTCCTCTAAATAATCTAGATCCGTATCAACACTGAATTTACTAAAGGCAGTAAGAGTGTACTAGGTATTACTAGGGATATTTCCTATACCTGAAAATCATCTGAAAGTAATTATTTGAGCGAGTTTAGCTATAAATCGCTGCTATTTGCAAAAGTTCTGAATTGATGTCCTAATCTGTAGAGGTGTTGCAGTTATCTCTAAAAGGAACGAGAAAATACCTTGTAGTTAAGACGGAGATTTTCACTAATAGAACTACTTATCAACAAGAAAAAATCCCGCAGAGCGAAAAGTAAATTTCTAGTTGTATATGTACGAATACTTACGCAGCCAAATTGACTTATGTATTTAGCCAAGTGCGATCGCGTTCAATTTTGAAAATTGGCAAGCAAGAGTAAATTTAAAAAAGGTTTCTCTAAAAGTATTTTTGGATACTAATACAATTTTTCTATATACAAACCCATTTTTTAACCGGAAAAAGTAGGTAGATAGGTTGTTGATTTAATTGATTTATTTATTATTTACCAAATTTTTATCTATATATACATAAATTCATGTTGACTTTACGGACGTTTGCTGATTACTGCTCCAAAATTAAAGAAAAAGTCAATAAATATACTGTTGATTTAATTGATTTATTTTTCCTTTATCAAAATTTCACATATATGTAGGTAGATTCACTGGGACTTTACGGTTGTTTGCAACCTACTACTCTAAGATTGTTGTCAGGAAGTTAAATATTCTCAGGCTGCTTAACTTTCCCGCCCGTGCTAATTGGCTCTAACGAAAATAAAAAACGCTTCTCTTAGTAAATTTGAGGTGATGTAATGAAAGCAGTAATCTTGGCTGGTGGACTAGGGACTCGATTGAGTGAAGAAACTACCATTAAGCCTAAACCAATGGTAGAAATTGGTGGTCACCCAGTTTTGTGGCACATTATGAAGATTTATTCCGCTCATGGCATAAATGATTTCATCATTTGTTGCGGCTATAAAGGCTATGTAATAAAAGAGTATTTTGCTAACTATTTTCTACATATGTCGGATGTGACATTTGATATGCGATTTAATCAAATGAATATTCATTGTGGCTATGCGGAACCTTGGCGCGTAACGTTACTAGATACAGGCGATCAAACAATGACTGGGGGAAGGCTAAAGAGAGTAAGAGAGCATATTGGTAATGATACTTTTTGCTTTACTTACGGTGATGGTGTCAGCAATGTAAATATCAAGGATTTGATCGCTTTTCATAAAAAACAAAAGACTTTAGCAACCTTAACTGCTAGTCAGCCACCAGGACGATTTGGAGCAATTTGTTTGGGAGAAGAACAAAGTAAAATTACTAGCTTTCGTGAAAAGCCTGAAGGTGATGGTGCATGGGTAAATAGTGGTTACTTTGTTCTCGAACCAGAAGTTATTGACTTTATAGGTGATGATTCTACAGTTTGGGAAAAAGAACCTCTGCAAAAACTAGCACAGATGGAGCAATTATCAGCTTTCAAACATAACGGCTTCTGGCAGCCGATGGATACTTTGCGAGATAAAAATTATCTTGAAGAACAATGGAAAAGCGGTAATGCTCCCTGGAAAACTTGGTAAATAAGATAAAAGTATTTTTACTTTTTCGAGCGGCTGCAAATTTATCAGTGCTTATCTTCGTCTTTTGCCTTGCCTTGCAAAAGCTTTACTGTCTCTTACTTGTATGTATCTACCTTAAAAACTATCAGCATTTGATTTAATTGATATTGTTCCAGTTTTTAATCAACAATATCTAAATTTATTAACTGATAGCTTGGCAAATATTTATATTTCAACTACTAGCTTATATCGGTTTTAAAGGCAAAAGTATTTATGTACGACCTGGCAATTATTGGAGGTGGAATTGTAGGTTTATCTACAGCTATGGCTGCAAGTAAACGGTTTCCACAAGCGCGAATTGTAGTATTAGAAAAAGAAAGCAAGTGGGCGTACCATCAAACCGGAAATAATAGCGGCGTTATCCATTCGGGTATTTATTACAAACCAGGAAGTTTTAAAGCTAAGTTTTGCCGTGAAGGTAGTCGCTCAATGGTGGAATTTTGCCAAGCCCATGACATCGATTATGAAGTATGCGGCAAAGTAATTGTAGCAACGGAGGACGAGCAGTTACCAAGGCTTGAAAACCTTTATAAGCGTGGTTTAGAAAATGGTTTAAAAGTTGTTAAGCTTTCTCGTGAACAAGTAAAAGAAGTTGAACCTCACGTTAACTGTATAGCAGGACTTAAAGTATTTACTACAGGGATTGTTAACTACAAACAAGTTTGCCAAAAATATGCCGATTTAGTTCAATCTTTTGGCGGCGAATTACGGCTCAATACTAAAGTTGAGAAAATTCGCTTTATTGGTGATAATCAAATCTTGGAAACAAATAAGGGTGCTTTTGAAACGCGGTTTACGATCAACTGTGCCGGACTTCATAGCGATCGCCTAGCTTTATTATCACAAGTCAATCCCCAAGCCAAGATCGTACCTTTTCGGGGGGAATACTACGAACTTGTTCCCCAAAAGCGCTACCTTGTCAATACTTTAATCTATCCAGTACCTAATCCAGACTTTCCCTTTTTGGGCGTTCATTTCACCAAAATGATTGACGGTAGCGTCCACGCAGGCCCAAATGCCGTTTTGAGTTTTAAGCGTGAAGGGTATAAAAAAACAGATTTTAACTTGCGAGATTTTACGGAAGTAATGACTTATCCTGGTTTCTGGAAACTAGCGGCAAAACACGCTGACGAAGGTATCCAAGAGATAATTCGCTCTTTCAGTAAAGCAGCATTTTTGCACAGCCTGCAAAAGTTAATTCCCGAAGTCCAAGCCGACGATATTGTCCCCACTCACGCTGGAGTCCGCGCCCAAGCATTAAAGAGCGATGGCGAATTAGTAGATGATTTTTTGATAGTCCAAGGTAAGAACTCCGTCCACGTCTGCAATGCACCTTCTCCGGCGGCTACATCGTCCTTAGAAATTGGCAAAGCGATCGCCCAAGCAATTCCCGAACAACAACACTTACAAGTAAAAGTAAAAGTATAGGATTATACAAGCCATGCAAGTATTAGTAACAGGTACAGAAGGCTATCTTGGTTCGTTATTACCGCCATTATTGATGGAACGCGGCCATGAAGTATTGGGGGTAGATACAGGTTATTACAAAGTTGGTTGGCTGTACAACGGGACGACAGTAACCGCTAAAACTCTAGACAAAGATATTCGCCACATTACTCCAGAGGATTTGGCGGGAGTAAATGCGATCGTGCATATGGCGGAATTATCCAATGATCCGACAGGACAACTTTCGCCGACTATTACTTACGACATTAATCACAAAGGCTCGGTGCGCCTAGCAACTATAGCTAAAGCTACGGGGATTAGGCGGTTTGTGTATATGTCTTCTTGCAGCGTGTACGGCGTAGCGACAGCAGGCGATGTTACAGAATTATCTCCTGTTAATCCGCAAACAGCTTATGCAGAGTGTAAAACTCTTGTCGAGAGAGATTTGCAGTTAATGGCAGATGACAACTTCTCGCCAACATTTATGCGGAATGCTACAGCTTTTGGGGCTTCGCCACGAATGCGCTTTGATATTGTGTTGAACAATTTAGCGGGACTTGCTTGGACGACTAAAGAAATTAAGATGACCAGTGATGGCACACCTTGGCGACCTTTAGTTCATGCACTGGACATTTGTAAGGCGATCGCCTGCACGTTGGAAGCACCCCGCGATATTATCCACAACCAAATCTTTAATGTCGGCGATACAGCAAACAATTATCGTGTTAAAGAAATTGCCGAAATTATTGCTGAAACTTTCACTGGTTGTCAGCTAAGTTTTGGAGAGAATGGCTCAGATAATCGCAGTTACCGAGTATCTTTTGAGAAAATTAATAAAAATTTGCCAGGATTTAAATGCGATTGGGATGCGGCTCGTGGTGCGGAACAGTTTTTTAATTTGTTCCAGCAAATCGATCTGACTTCCGAAACTTTTTTGTCTAGAGGATTCACGCGCTTAAAACAATTAGAGTATCTGATTCGTACTCTACAAATTGACCAAGATTTCTTTTGGAGTAAGTAGTTTAAAAAATATCCAGCTAACGCAATTGATAGCGTTGCCTCCACAAGCTTTAAAGAACGCAAGCTATATATTTTGTGATTTAACAAATCCTTTTACTAACACTTGCTCAATCAAAATTACTTTCCTTAAAAACTAGCAAAGCCATGACTACTCAATGCCGTTTTTGTCACAATCCCCTGCAATATACTTTTGCTGATTTAGGACTTTCACCAATTGCCAACGACTATATTAGTAAGGAGCAACTGCATCTCGCCGAAAAGTTTTATCCATTACATACCTATGTCTGTGAAAAATGTTTTTTGGTTCAAATAGAAGACTTTGAATCTCCCGAACATATTTTTGGAGATGGAGACTACGCCTACTTTTCTTCTTACTCTGATAGTTGGTTAAAACACGCCAAAGCTTACACCGATTTGATGGTAGAAAGATTTGGATTTGGTGCTAATAGTCAAGTAATTGAAATTGCCAGTAACGATGGCTATTTGCTGCAATACTTTCATGAGAAAGGTATTCCGGTTTTAGGTGTAGAACCCGCAGCCAATACAGCTAAAGTAGCCGAGGAAAAAGGTATACCCAGTGTAGTAAAATTCTTCGGCGTACAAACAGCAAATGAATTGGTAGCCGATGGCAAACAAGCAGACTTATTACTAGGAAATAATGTCTTAGCTCACGTACCCGATTTGAATGATTTTGTAGCAGGAATGAAAATTGTTTTAAAGCCAAATGGCATTATCACAATGGAATTTCCACATTTGTTGCAACTGATGCAGCAAAATCAGTTTGATACAATTTATCACGAGCATTATTCTTACTATTCATTTTTAACAGTTAGCCAAGTTTTCGCTTCTCATGGGATCACCTTATTTGATGTCGAAGAAGTGCCGACTCACGGTGGTTCGTTGCGGATCTATGGCAAGCATGAAAACAATCGAGAACTTGAAATAAGTAATCGCGCAATTAAGTTAAAAGACAAGGAAATCCAAGCTGGGTTAGACAAACTAGAACCTTACTTAAATTTTGGCGAAAAAGTCAAAGAAACAAAGCGCAAACTCCTGAGCTTTTTAATTGAAGCAAAATCTCAAGGTAAAGTAATCGCAGCTTATGGTGCGCCAGCTAAAGGTAATACGCTGCTTAACTACTGCGGTGTAAGGACAGATTTTATCGACTATACCGTCGATCGCAGTCCTTACAAACAAAATTTGCTCTTACCTGGTACTCATATTCCGATCATGCACCCCGATTACATTAAGGAAACTAAGCCAGATTACTTACTAATTCTGCCTTGGAATCTCAAAGATGAAATTATCGCCCAAGCTGCATTTATTCGGGAGTGGGAAGGAAGCTTTGTAGTGCCAATTCCAGAGGTACAAGTTTACTCATGATCTTTACAAAAACCAATTTTCAGGGTGCATTTATTATCGACATCGAGCCAAGGGCAGATATTCGCGGTTTTTTTGCCCGGACTTTCTGCGAACAAGAATTTGTCAAGCAGGGCTTAAAAGTAACAAACGTTCAGTGCAGCATAGCCTTTAATCACAAAAAAGGAACTATCCGGGGGATGCACTATCAAGCTCCTCCCCTAACCGAAGCCAAGTTAGTGCGCTGTACTCAAGGCACTATCTACGACGTAATTGTTGATATGCGCCCAAATTCTCCTACTTACTTAGCTCATATTGGCGTAGAGTTAAGCGCCGAAAATCGGCGGAGTCTCTATATCCCAGAAATGCTTGCTCACGGCTACCAAACTCTTACAGATGATACAGAAGTTGTGTATCAAATGGATAAGTTATATACGCCTGGATACGAGCGTGGATTGCGTTATGACGATCCAATTTTAGAAATTGAGTGGCAATTACCAGTCAGTGAAATTGCTGATAAAGACTTAGATTGGTCTTTATTAGAGTCGATGCTTGTAGGACTAGAAAGGTGATTTTTGCGGGCAAACAGGATGTATCTACCAAAAACATCTAAAGCAGAGATTTTCAACAAATGAACAATAAATTCACCCAAAAAATTCGGTTAAGTGTAATTATCCCGTGTTTTAATAAGGCTGATGCGATCGCACTTCAGCTAGAGGCGCTAGCACTCCAGCAATGGTCAGAACCTTGGGAAGTAATTGTTGTTAACAATGGTTCCACAGACAATATCGTTGCTGTTGTAGAGCAATATAAGAACCGCTTACCAAATCTACAAATTGTTGATGCTGCTTCTGGCGGCGCATCCTACGCCCGCAATGTTGGCATAGCTGCGGCGAGTAGTGATGCTTTTGTATTTTGCGATGCTGATGACAAAGTATTTTCTGGCTGGTTAGCAGCAGTAGGGGAGGCACTTGGCAAGTATGATTTTGTAAGCGGACCGCTAGAATCTCAGCTTAACGGGTCTGGGCGATCGCGGCAGGAAGATAAACAAAAAGAAGCAATAGGCTTGAACCAATTACCTCCCTCGTTTATGCCTTGGGGAAATGGTTGCAATTTTGGCATAACACGCCTAGTTGTAGACACTATTGGCAGATTTGATGAGTCGATGTATTTTGCCGAAGATATTGAATTTGGTTGGAGAGCGCAACGAGCAGACTTTAAAATCCATTTTATCCGTAATGCTACTGGGCGCGATCGCTTAAGTCACGAGCTACTTACCAACTATCGCCAAGTGCGAAATTGGGCAAAGTCTGGTCTTGATGTCCGTAATGGGTACGGATTAGTAAGGGGTGAATATATCAAGCTGAGTTTGTTTTCAGGTAGCTGTAAATCTTTGCTGTTCCTTTTATTAAAAATTCCTACTAAAAATGAACAATAAATTTACGAAAAAGATGCAGTTGAGTGTAATCATCCCCTGTTTTAATGGGGCTGACACGATTGCACTTCAATTAGAGGCGCTGGCACTCCAGCAATGGTCAGAACCTTGGGAAGTAATTGTCGTTGACAATGGTTCAACAGATAATTCAGTAGCAATCGTCGAACAGTACACAGACAAATTACCAAAGCTCCAAATTGCTGATGCTGCTGCTAAAAAAGGAGTAGCCTATGCCCGCAATATTGGTATAGCTGCGGCGAGTAGTGATGCTTTTGTAATTTGCGATGCTGATGATGAAGTTTCTCCCGGCTGGTTAGCGGCTATAGGTGATGCTCTGGCCAAGCACGATTTTGTAACTGGTTCTCTAGAATTTCAGAAACTTAACCAGCCTTGGCGAGTGCAGAAGCAGGAAGAAAAACAAATAGAACCACCCGGCTCGAACCAAGTGCCTCCATTTATGCCTTGGGGAAATGGTTGTAATTTTGGGTTTACACGCTTAGTTGTAGACACTATCGGTAGATTTGATGAGTCGCTGATGTTTGCCGAAGATATTGAATTTAGTTGGAGAGCGCAAAGAGCGGGTTTTAAACTCTACTTCATTCCCGACGCTATTATTCATTACCGTATGCGTCATAGTCTAATCGCAAACTATATCCAGTCGCGTAATTGGGCAAAATCTGGTGTTGAAGTCCGAAATAGGTACGGACAGATGAAAGGTAAATTCGCCAGACTAAGGTTGTTGCTCGGTGGCTGGAAATCTTTGTTAGTACTTTTATTAAAAACTCGTACTAAGGAAGACTGTGTAATATGGGTACGGCACTTCGGTGCGAAAATCGGTGAAATTCAAGGTTGCAGGGATTATTTATTATAGGTGCAATGCGATCGCTGCTTAGATTATGCATTGCTGATTATTAATAGCGACTTAAATTGTCAGGAGGCAATAAGGGTGAACTCAATTTTTTTTGATGCTAAGTTTAGCGACCAGGTTAGAAGACAACATTTATACAACGGGCAGTTGTTCGTTTATTCTGCTTGTCCAAGTGCAATTTCTATGGTCGAATTTGCCCGCGAGATGATTGAGGAGGCTTTCGCTCCTCTAGACCCGCGCAAGGCACAATATAGTCTCCCTGTAGAGGAATATGCCGCAATTTTGGCTAAATTGAAGCCAGCTTTTATTCATCATCCTAAGTCAAAGCAATTTCTTCAGGGAATTTTAAGCGAACTAGGTTGCGACTTGAATAAAACTTACTTCGATGTACCGCGCATGAGAACTTCAACCAGTGACAACTATTTGACTTCTGGAATTGCTTACGCCTTCCATCCTCATCGCGATACTTGGTATTCTGCACCTGCTTGCCAGCTAAATTGGTGGTTCCCTATTTATGATGTTGAGCCAGACAACGTTATGGCTTTCCATCCCCGCTATTGGAGCCAGCCTGTAAAAAATGGCTCCAGTGGCTACAACTATTATGAATGGAACAAGGAAAACCGCAAAAACGCCGCTCAACATATCAAAAAAGATACGCGTAAGCAACCGCACCCCGAAGAACCAATGGAAATCGATCCGCAGCTAAGAATTGTTGCTCAACCTGGTGGAGTAATGATTTTTTCTGCCGCGCAGATGCACTCAACGGTACCCAATACTTCTGGTAGTACGCGCTTTAGTATCGACTTTCGCACCGTGCATCTTGATGATGTAGTCGCAATACATGGTGCGCCAAATATCGATTCTGCTTGTACGGGAACGACGATGAGGGATTACTTGCGCGGTCAGGACTTTGCTTCTATACCTGAAGATATAATTGCTCTTTACGATAGCAAACCACCAACTAGCGACGATGTGCTGGTTTTCCAGCCTACAGTTTTAAGTAGTTAGATTACATAGTGCGCGATCGCATTAAGAACTTTTTGGCAAGTCATGGCATTTAAAAATTACAATATTCAAAGCGCGATCGGCTTGATTCCAGCCGCCGGAGAAGGAAGGCGTATTTCTCCTTTACCTAGTAGCAAAGAGTTATATCCGATTGGCTTTCGCCTGGCTAATGATGGTAGTTTACGCCCGAAAGTAGTTTGCCATTACTTGCTAGAAAGTATGCGCCTAGCTGGTATTCGCAAGGCATACGCACTTCTGCGAACCGGTAAGTGGGATATTCCGGCTTATTTTGGTGATGGTTCGCTTGTAGATATGAATTTGGGCTATCTAATCGTGGATTCGCTTTTTGGCGTTCCTTACACTTTGGATCGCGCTTACGATTTTGTCCAAGATGCGGTAGTTACTTTGGGTTTTCCTGATATTATCTTTCAACCACAGGATGCTTTTGTCCGATTGCTAGCACACCTCAGTGATAGCGAGGCAGATTTGGTTTTGGGTGTTGTCCCTTTTGACCAACCTCATAAAGGCGGGATGGTTGATTTTGATGCTAATGGCTGCGTCAGCTTGGTTATAGATAAGCCTTTGCAAACCACTCTGCGTCATAGCTGGTTTACGGCAGCTTGGACACCAAGTTTTACGGAGTTTTTACATCAATACTTAGCTACTGAGCCAATTGTGCCATCTGACGAAGTTTTGATTAATGATGTAATTCAAGCGGCTATTAATAGCGGTTTAAAGGTAGAGGTGGAGGTATTTGAAAATGGTAGTTTTCTTGATATCGGTACTCCTGAAGATTTAGTTCGTGCTGTTCGTGATGCAGTAAGGGAAGTATAAAAAAATAACCGTTCTAGGGGCAGGTAATTAGTCATTTCTGTATTAATTAATCGGGGGCAAAAATGATTGTAGATAGTGTCAAAAATCTAGATTTTGAGCGCAACCAAAATGATGATATTGGGCAGAATATGTATCAGTTAATAACAGAACTGTATCCAATTTGCCGCAGTATTACGGGTGATGGATTTCGAGAAACTTTAAATATTATTAAGAGGTACATTCCTCTTGAAGTCCATGAAGTGCCAACGGGAACTGAGGTCTATGATTGGACTGTGCCAAAGGAATGGAATATTAAAGCAGCTTATATTAAAAATTCTCAAGGGGAAAAAATTGTAGACTTCGATAATTCTAATCTGCACGTTGTTAATTATAGCGTCCCCGTTAATCAAAAAATGTCTTTGGATGAATTGAAAGGGCATTTGTTTACGTTGCCCGATTACCCAGATTGGATTCCTTATCGGACTTCTTATTATAAAGAAAGTTGGGGGTTTTGTTTAACTCATAAACAGTATTTGGATTTACAAGATGGAGAATATGAGGTAGTTATTGATTCTTCTTTAGAAGCTGGTCATTTAACCTATGGAGAGTATTTTATTGCGGGAGAAACTGCTGAAGAAGTCTTGATATCTTGCCATAGTTGTCATCCTTCTTTATGCAATGATAATTTATCAGGAATCTCTGTTGCTGTGTTTTTAGCTCAACACTTAAGCAAGCTATCACTGCGTTATTCTTACAGGTTTTTGTTTATTCCTGGCACAATTGGCTCTATTACTTGGCTATGTCGCAACGAAGCCCAAGTTTCTAATATCAAACATGGTTTAGTCCTAACTTGTGTAGGCGACGCGGGGAAATTTACTTACAAAAAAAGCCGCCAAGGTAAGGCAGATATTGACAAAATAACTGAATACGTGCTGGCAAATTCGGGGAAGGAATATGATGTGATTGATTTCTTTCCCTATGGTTATGACGAACGACAATATTGTTCGCCAGGGTTCAATTTGGCGGTGGGTTGCTTTATGAAGTCGCCTCATGGTAGTTTTCCGGAATATCATACCTCGGCGGATAATTTAGAATTTGTTAAACCAGAGTATGTAGCGGATTCTTATACTCAATGTTTGTCAGTTCTACAAATTCTAGAAAATAATAAAACTTACTTAAACCAAAATCCTAAAGGCGAACCAAGGCTAGGAAAAAGAGGTTTGTATCGAGCAATTGGCGGACAAGCAGAGGAAGCAATAAATGAATTAGCTATACTATGGGTGCTAAATTTGGCGGATGGCGAACATACCTTATTAGATATGGCGCAAAGAGCGGGTATGGCTTTCGATGTCATTAATAAAGCAGCGATCGCTTTGTTAAAGCACGATTTATTAAGGGAAGAGCGAGGGTAATGACGGCAGCAACTTTAAAAGATTCAATTGCAGTTGTTACAGGCGCAAGTAGCGGTATTGGTCGCGCGATCGCTCTTGGTTTGGCAGCAGAAGGCGCAATGCTAGGCTTGGTAGGACGGAATTTAGCTAATCTGGAAGAAACTGCCTTAGTTGCAAAAAAAACTAGCTCGTTAGTTATGAGTTATGGCGCTGACTTGACAGTAGATGAAGATATAGCGCAGCTAAAGAAGCGCATTAGAGCCGATTTTGGCAACGTCGATATTTTAGTTCACTGTGCGGGCGTATATGTTCCTGGGAAACTAGAGGATGCTAATATTGCTGACTTTGATTTGCAGTACCGGGCTAATGTCCGCGCTCCCTACTTATTAACTCAAGCAATGTTACCGATGGTGCTATCCCAGCAAGGACAAATAGTATTTATCAATTCTAGTGTGATCATGCGTCCGGCAGCCAAAGTCGGACAATTTGCCGCCACTCAGCACGCCTTAAAAGCGATCGCCGATAGCCTTAGAGAAGAAGTAAATGCCCAGGAGGTGCGCGTTTTAAGTGTATATCCTGGACGCACTGCTACCCCAAGACAAGCTACTATTCATGCAATAGAGGGTAAGGTATATCAAGGCGAACGTTTGCTACAACCGCAAGATATAGCACTTGTAGTAGTTAATGCTTTGAATATGCCCAGAAGTGCGGAAGTAACCGATATTAATATTAGATCGTTTCAAAAAACCTAAGCCGACTGAGAGTAGTAGACCATCGGATCTGCTTATAAGTAGAGAATAATAAACTAGATAATAAAACTACAGCATTCGATTAGAGCGCGATCTAACTACAATTAAAAAATTCAAGCAAGGAGACTTCGCGTATGCCAGCATTAACAGTAATCATCTTGACTTTGAATGAGGAAGAATTTATCACGCGCTGCGTAAATAGCGTGCGCTGGGCTGATGAAGTGCTGGTAGTTGATTCTAATAGCACTGACCGAACTCGTGAAATTGCCACTTCTCTTGGTGCTAGAGTGTACGAGCAAAAATGGCTCGGCTGGTCAGGGCAGCGTAACAAAGGCGTGGAACTTGCTAAAAATGATTGGGTGATGTTCCTAGAATGTGATGAAATTGTCACCCCAGAACTCGCTCAGTCGATTCAGGAAGTCATGAGCCGCCCGATGGATGAAAGCGATGGTTATTGTTTAGACAGGCGGGGCGATTTTTATGGGCTTTTACTTCCCAATGTATCTAGACCAGCCAAAAGAAAAAGTTTTGTCCGCCTATTCAACCGCCGATGTAGTGCCTACGATATGAGCATGAAAGTTCATGAGGAGGTGATATTTCCGGGTAAAAGTATTCCCCTCCAGGGGGTTCTCATCCATTGGCGAGCGTACATGATGGATGAATACATGACGGTATTCAATCGTTATGCGACTGTAGAAGCAGAAATGCTCAACGAAAAAGGTGTCCGCTCTAGTGGATTGAAAATATTAATCAGACCAATTCTACGATTTTTATGGTGTTACATTGCTAAAGGCGGCATTTGGCTGGGTACGCGGGGAATCATTCATGCAGTATTGCAAGCCACTAGCGAATTTATGCGCTATGCCAAGTTGTGGGAAATGCAGCAGGCAAAGCGGATGCCCCATCCACCAGAGAGCATATACAAAGACACCCCCAGTAAAAACTTACCAGTTCAAGAAAACGCTTTAGCCCAATAGGTGGGCATTTAACCGTCATGGGTAGATAGTTCATGACGGCATCCATCATAAATATTTTTTTAAACTGTAGATATATGAGTATAAGTAGTGCTTCAGTTAGCACCAATCCAAGTGCGCCACCATTGCACGCTTGGATAGCAATTTCGGGGCTGACAATCTTTTCTGCTGTAGCTGTTTTGGCAGGCGCAGGCAGTATTTTGCGTTTGATCTTTCCCCTGGGGTCTTTAATTGTCGGCTTATTTTTGTATGGCAAGTATCCTACCATCTATATAAGTTTTACTTGGTGGCTATGGTTTATTACCCCCTGGCTCCGTCGCCTTATAGATTATCGCAGTGGTTGGGATGGTAGCGGTGTAATTTTAACTGCGCCATTTTTGGTTACACTAATTACCCTAATTACCTTTGTTCAATACCTGCCTCGCTCTTATCGCATGGGAGGATTGCCACTTGTAATCGCAGTTATAGGCGTGGTTTACGGTTTTTTAATCGGTGTAGTTAATAATCCCCTAGCAGTATCTTTAAGAGCGCTTTTAGACTGGCTAACGCCAGTTCTCTTTGCCTTTCATCTATTTGTAAACTGGCGAAACTATCCTAAGTATCGGCAGAACTTACAAAATACTTTTATGTGGGGATTGCTAATTACAGGAATTTATGGAATTGTGCAGTATTTAGTAGCACCAGAATGGGACAGGTTTTGGATTCTTCAAACTGGGTTGCTGACTAATGGTAAGCCGGAACCATTGGGTATTCGGGTATTTAGTACAATGAATTCTCCTGGTCCTTTTGCTAACGTGCTATTAGCAGGGTTGCTGATATTACTTACTAATAATAATTTTCTACGCATTCCTGCTTCGGCAGTAGGCTATTTATCCTTTTTATTGTCCTTAGTACGCTCGGCTTGGATTGGCTGGTTTCTTGGCTTAATTAGCCTTTTAAGTGCCTTAAAACCGCGATTGCAGATGCAGTTGTTTCTAACTATTACAATTATGGCTGTGTGCGTAGTGCCATTGACAGTTATTGAGCCATTTGCAGAAATTATCAATTCTCGACTGGAATCTTTTACTAATCTTAAAAAAGATACTAGCTTTAACGAACGAGCCGCGCTTTACGAAAGAAATGTTAATCTTGCCTTTTCTAGTGGTTTGGGTAACGGCATTGGTAGTAAATATTTTGTGAATGAAAAGGGTCTTCTCCAAGAGGTGACGCTAGATAGCGGCATTTTGGATGTATTTTTTACTTTGGGTTGGTTTGGTGCTATTCCTTACCTTAGTGGCATTATTCTTGCCATGTTTAACTTACTCACAAGTTCTGAAGGGCGCTCCGATGCTTTTGCCAGTGCGGCTCGTGCTATTAGTTTAGGCGTTTTAGCCCAGATGCTGTTTGGTAATGTAATGCTGGCACTTTCTGGGGTTGTTTTCTGGGCTTTTTTGGGGATAGGTATGGCAGCTAATAAGTATCATCACAACGAAAGGTTGCTGAAGAAGAAGGTTGTTTGCAAAGATATCAACTAGCCCAAGTTACGGCTTGCTCCCATCCTAAACCCCGGCGGACTATTTCTGGCGTGTCGCCTGTCAAGTCAATAATTGTCGAAACGCGATCGCCTATTTTTTCGGTATCATCATCAACAATTACATCTACTAGCTTCTCTAAACGGTCAAACAATTCAAAGCGGGAATTTATTTCGGCTCTAGGTGTTGCTTCATCTTCTGGAGTTAAATGAGCAGAAGTAGAAATAATTGGATTTTCTAAAGCTTGTAATAAAGCCAAACAAACTTGATTATTGGGTACGCGAATGCCTGTAGTTTTGCGTTTGGGATTAAGGACTAAGCGCGGGACTAATTTTGTCGCGGGTAGCAAAAATGTGTATGGGCCGGGAACTAAGTGTTTCATAATTCGATAAGCACTATCGCTAACTACGGCGTAGGTAGCTACTTGAGAAAGCGAGGGACATAAAAAAGTTAGTGGTTTATCATTCGATAGCTGCTTAATTCGCCTTACGCGTTCTACGGCGGATTTGACATTAAGATCGCAAGCGATCGCGTATACGGTATCGCTAGGATAAAGCATGACTGCGCCCGACTTCAGTTGGCTGACAATTTGTTCGATACTGCGGGCTTGGGGATTATCAGGATGAATTTTGTAGATTGTCGCCATAATAAATGTGTTGAGTGTTAAAAACGCCCCGCGCTGAAATGCTGTATGAAACTAGCCTACTTAGAATGTCCGACTGGTATTGCTGGTGATATGTGCTTGGGTGCGATCGCAGACCTTGGCGTTCCTTTAGACTACTTGATCGCCAAACTAGATGGATTGGGTATTGCCCAAGAGTACCAGTTACGGGCCCAGAGCGTCCATCGCAACGGACAAAGGGCAATTAAAGTTCATGTAGATATAAGCAATCATCATCACCACCGACATTTGCCAGAAATTGCAGCGCAAATTACTGCGGCTAAACTGCCCCCACAGGCAGAAGCTTGGAGTTTGGCTGTGTTTCGCCGTTTGGCAGAGGCAGAAGGCGCTGTACATGGCATAGATCCCAATCTCGTCCATTTTCATGAGGTGGGGGCAGTAGACGCGATTGTCGATATTGTGGGGACTTGCTTGGGTTTAGACTGGTTGGGGATTGAAAGACTATATTGTTCGGCATTGCCTACGGGAGGCGGCAGCGTCCGCGCCGCTCACGGGCAGTTGCCCGTACCCGTACCCGCCGTACTGAAGCTGTGGGAAATGCGCCAGTGTCCAGTTTATAGCAACGGTATTGAGAAGGAATTGGTTACACCTACGGGGGCTGCGATCGCCACTACTTTAGCTACAGATTTTGGTTCGCCACCTCCTATGACTCTGCAACAAGTCGGGCTAGGTGCAGGTTCTAGGGATTTAGCCCTACCCAATATTTTGCGCCTGTGGGTAGGGGAGACAACCCCAGAAATTGATTCTAGCGCTGTAGAAGAAGTCGCGGTACTAGAAACCCAAATTGACGATCTTAGTCCGCAGGCGGTAGGTTATGTGTTTGAAGCTTTATTTAATGCGGGTGCAGCCGATATTTTTACTCAGGCTATAGGTATGAAAAAGTCTCGTTTGGGAACTTTACTTACAGTTATTTGCCACCCGGAAAAAGTGCCAGATTGTGAAGCTATTATCTTTAGAGAAACTACCACTTTAGGTATTCGTCGCTCTATACAGCAACGCACAATTTTAGAGCGGGAAATTCAACTTGTTGATACTGATTATGGTGTAGTCCGTGTCAAGGTTGCTTGGGCAGAAAAAGCAATAATTTCTAATGTCCAACCAGAATATGAAGATTGCGCCGAATTAGCTAGAAAACATCAAATTCCTTGGCGTGAAATTCATAGAATAGCTTTACAAAGCTGGTATACACGGAATAAATAGCAATTTGTGGAACGTATATTGATGTATGTCTCTGCTTCCATTTTAACAGTTGTGTAATAAAAGTCAGGAAATATCCCCGACTTTTATTAATTAACTATTTACTAAATTAATCAACGGCATCTTTAACCGCATCACCTGTTCTATCCAAATTTCTCTTTGTACTTCTAGCAGCTTCGTCCAATTTTTTTTGCAAGAAGTTACCAGTTCTCTCTGTATTTCTCTGGGTATCGTCAACTAAGTTTTTACCTACGGACTTAGTATTATCGGCGGCATTATCAATGTTTCTTCTCGCACCCCTAGTTAAGTCTCTAGTATCTGGGGTATTTGCCTTAATATTTTCTTTGGCATTTTCCGCCGCTCTATTGACACCTTTAGTCGCATCTAAAGTGTTGTCTTTAACATTTTCTGAACCGCGCTTTGTACCTCTAACCAAATCGTCAGCCGTGCCTTGAACTTTGTCAACCGTACCTTCAGCATTGTCTCTCAAATTTTTACCAAAGTCTTCAGCATTTTCACCTTTTTTGTCAAGGATACGCTTAGTGTTATCTGAAAGGCTTCCAGTTTGGTCAATAACGTTGCGTTCAGCATTTTCTTTCAAAGCTGCGGCTTTAGCTGCTATACCAGGTTCAGCTTTTTCGGCTCTTGGATCTAAGTCGCTAAAATCATTCATTGTCCCTTTTTGAAAGCGGTTGGTTGTAGCTTCATTAGGAACTTCTGGTCTGGGGTTTTTACCTGACGTTAGTCCTTTATCTGGTTGTACGCCAGAGGGAACATTTGGTCTAGTGTTTGGTGTTGCGGCTTGTACGCCGCTATTACAAGCAGTATTAAATAGTAACAAAGCTCCTGCTAAAAAAGTCAGAAATATTTGATTCAACTTAGCTTTTTTAACCCAATTAATTATTTTGTTCATAGTCATACTCCATTTGTTTTTTGAGTGAATTAAATTTTTAGTTAGCTATTGCCCCATTAATACCAATTAACTCTCAACTAGCTGGGGCAACAACTGCTTTTTGGTAAATTAGTGTAAAGCCGGATTACTTTGAAATTCTGGTCTTCTTGCAGCTTCATCAGCTTTATCTTTGACAAAACCCGCAGCTTCTTTAAAAGCATCAGTAGCAGCTTCTACACGATTTTCTGCCCGTTCGCCTAAATCTGGATTACGTTGATTTAGTCCACCTAATTTAGGCTCTGCAAAGTCTTTGCTAGTTTTTATGGGTAACTCAGTTTCTCTTTGCGCTCTTCCTGCTGGTGTCTCTGCACCAGGATAAAGAATACCGTTTGTAGCCACAGGCGTTGAGTTATCTACTTTCCGATTAGATTGTTGACCTTTAGCATTTGTCTTACTAACTTTGGGGTCTGTAGACATTTTTAAATTTGTGTATTTGTCGCCGCCACCTTTATAAGGATTGTTTGCTCCACCAGCTTGGACTGGCGGATTATTTGGGTTCGCACCTTGAGGGTTTACTGAATTACAAGCAGTACTAACTACCAGCAATACACCTGCTAAAAATACTGTTAAAACTTGACGCAACCGTAGTCTTTTGATTAAAGCAGTTAACTTGTTCACAAAATCCTCCTTGTAGCTTAATTTAAGACAAGTTGTGCCTTGATTCTGTCTTTCGAGGGCGTTTAACATTTGTAATAATGCGATCGCTCTAAAAAAAGTAATCTCGGCTTTATGTGCTTAAATTAGCTGATAATTAACCAACAATCGCTAATAATAACAACTAAGCTACAAGCGTTACCTCTAGCCAAGGTCACATTCTTATTTAGTTGATTTAACTTCTGTTGTCTAACTGTAGAGAGATTTACAACCTTTCCCATTGATAGGTTTATTTATTAGTCAAGATTCACAAAGCCTATTTCCAATCTAAAAAAAAGTTTTGCTAACTTAATTTAATTTTTGGTACAAATTACAGCACCCTGGCAGAAAATAGCCGTAATTAAGATTATTGGCATGAATTTAAAGCCCAACGCCCAACACATTGCATATTAAAACCATGTGAGCGCTTTATTTTGTCTAACTACAACTGATTTTATTTATTGAAATTCACTCTTCTAAGTTTGTTATGTACAGTTTTAACCAATTTGGCGTTTCTGAACTCTGCCAACATAGCGAAGTTGGTAAGCTTTTACCCTCTGCTCTTTACGTCCATGTTTCTGCTTTGCCAAGTCTCAATCCACGCCTGCAAAGCTACGAAGAAACTGCCAAATTTGCTAGAGAGCAACAAAACGTCAATATTGTCAAATTTAGTACAGATAAATTCAAAATTTCTTACTTGTTCTATCCTGATTTTGACACCAATCCTCATCCGGCTTTACAAGCAAGCATTGTAGTCGATTTGCAAACTCTAGAAACTAGCTACCGAGACTACCGTAGTTCTGATAATCCACCGATATTGCACCGCAAAGAAACTTTTGTTACGCCCGATTACCCACTTTACGAGCAATTTGCAGCCTTAACACGTCAAGAACAAGCTTTAGGACTGCTAAGTAATTCTACGGCAATTGGGACGCGAATTTTATGGGAGCAACGCTTAAATTTATACGGAGTTGAACTGCAAGGGCATAACTTAATCGTGCGCCAAGAAAGCAAAATTTGCACTTCTCCCCGAATTGAGCGTCATAAAGCAGCGATTTCTCGTAATGAATTATCTCGCCCGGTGCGCTCGGCTCTTGAGGCTAATTTATTTAGTCCAGAAACTACTTTTTTTGATTACGGTTGCGGTTACGGCGGCGATCTTAACTGCATTGCCAAGCTTGGTTATAAAAGTATGGGATGGGACCCTTATTACTCGCCCGATACTCCCCGCGTAGGCGCAGATATTGTTAATCTGGGGTATGTAATTAATGTGATTGAAGACACCACAGAACGCCGAGAAGCACTAATCAAAGCTTGGGAACTTACGCGCCAAGTATTAATTGTGTCAGCGCAAGTATTAATCAGCGATCGCACTAAAGGACAAATAGCCTATGGTGACGGTGTAGTTACTAGACGCAACACTTTTCAAAAGTACTACGAGCAAGAAGAACTAAAAACTTATATTGAACAGGTGCTAGAATCAGAAGCGATTCCGGTTGCATTGGGTATTTATTTTGTATTCCAAGATCAAAGCCAAGCCCAAAGCTTCCGTGCTTCCCGGTATCGTTCTCGCGCTACTACGCCTAGAATTGGCGTACCTAGCAAGCGGTTTGAAGATTACAAACACTTGCTCTCACCGTTGATAGATTTTATTAGCGATCGCGGAAGGTTGCCAGTTAAAGGCGAAATTACTCAAGAATTGGAACTTCTAGCGGAATTTGGCAATTTTAAACGAGCTTTCCAAGTTATTCTCCAAGCCACCAATGCTCAAGAATGGGAAGCGATTTCTCAAAAACGCAGACAAGACTTATTAGTTTATTTTGCTTTGAGCAAATTTAGCCGCCGCCCAAAATTGGCAGACTTAAAACCCCAAGTCCAAGAAGATATTAAAGTGTTATTTGGAAGTTACAAACAAGCAATCCTAAGCGCCGATGAAATGCTTTTTAGCATTGGTAACTTAGATATTATTGCTCAATGCTGCCAAAATAGTTTAGTGGGTAAAAACCTGCCCAATTCTTTAGCAATTCATGTTTCTAGTTTAGAAGCCCTCAACCCCCTACTACGCCTTTACGAAGGCTGTGCTAGTCGTACTATTGGACGTTTAGACTCGGCTAATGTAATTAAATTTCATACTAAAACCCCAAAAATTTCTTATTATTTTTACCCTAATTTTGACACTGAACCTCACCCTACTTTGGCGGCTAGTATGCAGATAGATTTACGTGACTTGCACGTAATTTATACAGATTATGAGGACGATTTCGATCCACCAGTGTTGCATCAAAAAGATAAGTTAGTTACTTGCGATTATCCGCAATACTCTAAGTTTGCCAAATTAAGCCGCCAAGAACAAAATTGGGGACTGCTAGACGATTGGCATGAAATCAAGCGGTTGCAAGGTTGGCAAAAATGTTTAGAAGCTCATTGTGCTACAATTCAAAATTATCAATTGCGGTGGCGAAAAGATGCCGATCCTTACAAGTTAAAGGTACTACGTGCAGCCTTACAGCTAAAAAGAGCAAAGGGCAAACAATTGTAGTGATTTTTAATACTTAGCTAATTCAATCCAGCGTTCTATACCTTTTTTAGTTGGTGTTCCTGTGGCGGTAAATGTCCAAATATCGCGCTTATGCTGAAGTCCGTAACTTATATGAATTGGTCTATTTGCACCGTAAAAGTAAATAGAGTCAAAAGGCAAATGCGATTGCAATATCCAGTCTACAATGCGATCGCTCTTTACATCTGTGATAAAAAAATCACAGGCAGCCCCTAGCCTTTCACAGTAATATTTACCATTTTTTTTAACTTCATAAGCCATATGCTGATCTCTGGTGGGATCGATTCGACCATTTTTAACGCCTGTAATTGGATCTTTTTTATCTAAATACTTCCTTAAGCCTGGAGAACAAAATCCATAAGTTAGCAGAAAATTATCTTTACCAAAGTAGTCAATTATTGGTTCTAAAACAAATTGACTCAATGCTTGTAATGCTAAAATAGCTGAATTTAAGTTTGTCGGATAGCAATTAATTTCTTTAGCGTATTTCTTATAAGTATTAGTACAAGTGCAAAAATCTTCAAGTGTAAAATATTTGCTAACTTCTTTTTGCATAAATCAACTATTTACTAAGCTCAAATAAAATAGTATGTATTACAATAGATTTGTACTATCTCCATAAATAGCAAGCATAATATTGTACATTTCTAAGAAATTAATCATTGAATCACATTCTTCTTCTTTAAAGTTTTCATAATAACTAATCAAGTCAGCAATGCAAGTTTCTAAATGAGAGTGAGCAGGCTTGCAGACAAGAACTATTTTGAGTAGTACCGTAACTAAAGTCAAAGCACTACCCTGAGAAATTAACAATAAAAATAATGGAGATGGCTGACGATGATCTTCTGTAGTTAAATTTTCAATTATCCGATTACAAGTGATGATTAATAACGAATCACTTAAAATTTCTTCATTATGCTTTTCATACAACGACGAAATTTTTAAATCTAAAGTATTTAACAGTTGCTCGTGGTCTATAAAAATACTTAAGTAATTGTACAGACTATGTTTAAAATGCTTATACTTTTGCCCTTTAGCCTGCTCTATAAAAATCTTAGCAAACTTCTTATAAGTACCTGGTTCGCGTTTCGCTATGATTGTTTTAATTAGTCTTAAAACATTATCACCAAGTTCAGTTGGATTCTTTGCTATAGCATTTTGTGCATCATTCCCTGAATGAGCAAGATACATTGTTAAATCAAATTTAAAGCGATATCTTAAATGTTTTGCCCGCTCCTTAGCAGCTTCCCTGTGTTCTAAGGAATTTTTAGGATTAACAGATTGGGCAACAAATATATAAGAACTATAACGATCGCTCCAGTGCTGCGAACTTTTATTTTGTTGATTTTGTTGACCAACAACTTTATCGGCAAATAGCTTAAGCTCTTGATAGTCAAGACTTTTTACAAACTTTTTCAACCAACCTCTTAAACAATTACTAATTGGTGAAAGCGAAATTTTTGTGATACTTGGATTGCTAAACAATTCAACTAAACTATGTATATGTTTAATTTGTTTAGTAGTTTTCCAGTTATTTATTAAAATGTAACAACACCGTTTGAGCGTTGCATAAAATACATCTTCTTCACTTGCGACAACAATTTCATACAAACCCTCCACAGCCCCAGAATTAGTAGAACCTAAGTGCTGAATAAATAAGCTGTTAAATTCTTGCAAAACCGCTTCCGGTGTCCAGCTTTTAATAATACTCATGAAAAATGAATATATTTTCTCTGGCGCTTGCTCAATATCTTCTGCTGGTCTAATTATTTTGATACTTAGTTGAGGATTTTGATTTGTCATAACAGTAATTAAAAAAGTATAAAATAGTGCAAGCAACCCTGCATTAAAAATTTACTAACTTGCGTAATTTATTAAAATTTTACCTGTAAAATTGTTCTCAGCAATTTAACTAACTCAATTTATTAACAAAGTTAGTTCCGTTTACTGTTATGTACTACCGAGATCCTACGGACAACTTTATTATTTAATAGGTCAACAAAACTCAATTTCAGTAAATATACGGACTTTCGCCTACCTATAGTTTTGACTTAACTACAAAAGATAATTAAGTTACTTTGTGCAGATAAATCTGTATAAGCGATCGCAATTTGGTACCACGATTTAGCTGGGATTTGTTTGAGCTTTACTTTTAACTCAAACTTTATTCTAACAATGATTTTAGGATGGGGGCAGAGAGACTTGAACTCTCACGACTTTTACATCAACGGATTTTCATTCTCTTACAGCTTTCGCTGCTGCCTAAAAACAAAGTTTCTAGGTTTTGAGAATTGGACTCTCTCTTTACCCTCGCTTTTATTGCGTTAGGGTAGCTCCCGTCGAGTCTCTGCACCTTCCGAACTAGCTAAAAATTAGCTTCTTTCGGCTTGGCTCAGGATTGCCTTGTCTATTGCTAGATTTAGGTTTCCCTGAGTTTGAGAGCGGTCACTTGACAGATTTCTCCAGTCAAGGCTCAGTTTTCTAAGTCCGTAGCGTCTACCATTCCGCCATGCCCCCGGTCTTAATTTGAGCGCGACTTTCTACTATACACAGAAGTAGTTCACTTGTAAATAGCAAAACTTAGCAATTTTTGTTTTTGTAGAGGTAATGAACGCGATCGCAATTTACAATTGCCCCGTGTTACTAGTGGGTAATGCGCCGAAGTGCAAAGAACGTAATAATATAATTAGGTGAGATCGTCTTTGGTAATTGAAACTAAAACCTATGCTCGTAAGCTTTCTTTACTTAATATTGGCTGGCTCTTACTTATTGGTACTACCCTTAGCCACCTTATTTTATTTAAAACTGCGGTGGTATGTAGCGACTTCTTTTGAGCGTGGTTTTATGTACTTTTTAGTATTTTTCCTCTTCCCAGGTTTATTGCTACTGTCTCCCTTTATGAATTTTCGCCCCCAGCGACGACAAGTTCAGGGGTAAAGAATGCGAAAAATTGATGTTTTGGGGATTGGTGTAGGAGTCTTCGTTGCGGGTGGGCTAATTTATGTAGTTCTGCAGGTAGCTGGTTTAGATAGCATAGACGCAGGAATCTGGAGTCAATTATTGTTAGTAGGTGGCTTAATTGGCTGGGTAGCTACTTACATTACTAGAGCAGCAACCAATAAGATGACTTATAAGCAGCAACGCGAAGAATACGAAGAGGCTTACTTCAAAAAGAGGTTGGACGAACTTCCCCCTGAAGAAATAGCACGTATTCAAGCAGAAATTGACCTAGAGCGATCGCAAAATTGAGTAGTTGTTAAGTTAAAAATTTAAAATACATTTACTTACAGTGATAGAAACCTCCATTAAGCAACTTGCCAATGCCATCGCAGGTTTAGTTCCGTGCCTCTAAAAGCAGTAAGATTATTTATCTGAACTTCACCGCGAGTATGAGGATTTGATACTGTTAGGGGCGCTTGCAAGCTCTGTAAAATAGATAGAAACTCTGCTCAAGCGTGTCAAGGAGTTATTTAGTCAACGTCACGGGTGTAATTGGGCTACGTTCAGGAGGGGACACGCCAGATAGTTAAAGATTTATTTCAAAACCTGCGTCAAGGGATAGGTGTTAGTTGAGTATTGTTAAAGCTTGAAAATAGCGATTAAATGCTACAACCCTTAGACTGGCTCAAACAAAGTAGTAAAGACTGGCTGATAGGATGTGAATCCCAGCAATTAATTCAACTAACAGAGCAATTGTATTTAGAATTGTCTCAACAGGCGCAGCAGGGAATAGCACCAAGAGTATTGATTGCGGAACGCGAAAGTGTAAAATTTTTAGCAGGTGTGATTGCAGCTTCGGCGGCTAATTGCCCAGTTTTTTTAAGTGACCCCAATTGGGTAAAACAAGAATGGCAGCAAGTATTTAAGATAGTGCAACCAGACTTAGTTTTAGGTTATGGAAATTGGGAATTGGAAATTAAAAATTATTACCCTAATTCTAAGCCAATTTTAAACTCAAACTGGATTATGATTCCGACGGGTGGTTCCTCAGGAAAAATCCGCTTTGCTATCCACACATGGGAGACATTAACAGCCTCAGTTGGAGGTTTTCAGCAGTATTTTCAGTTAAAAGAAATAAACTCATTTTGTGTATTACCGCTATATCATGTTAGCGGACTTATGCAATTTATGCGCTCTTTTACTACTAATGGTAATCTAGTAATTCAGCAATTTAAGCAGTTAGAAAGTACATTTAGCGATACTGAGTTCAGCAATTATTTTATATCATTAGTGCCGACTCAGCTACAACGCCTACTCCAAAAACCTCATTTGGCTAAGTGGTTATCAAAATTTAAAACTGTATTATTAGGAGGCGCACCAGCTTGGCAAGAATTATTAGAAATAGCTAGAGAATATAATATTAATTTAGCTCTTACCTATGGCATGACCGAAACCGCATCGGGGATAGCAATTCTTAAGCCAGAAGACTTCCTTAAAGGGGAGAATAACTGCGGTCAAATTTTACCTCATACTACAGTATCAATTTGCGATTATGCAGGCGACAAATTAAATCCTAATGAAGTAGGAAATATTACTGTTAATTCTCAGTCTTTGGCTCTTGGGTATTATCCAGATTTATTTGATAATAGAGATAATTTTAGATTGGACGACTTAGGGTTTATCGACGCAAAAGGTTATTTAAACCTAGTAGGACGTAGTAGTAACAAAATAATTACAGGGGGAGAAAACGTTTATCCTCTAGAAGTAGAAGCCGCCATCCGAGCAACTAAATTAGTTAAAGACATTTGTGTGATTGGTATAGGCGATCGCAATTGGGGACAGGCAGTAATAGCAGTTTACATCAAAAAAGATCGAACGGTCTCTACTAATGGATTACAACTAGCAATAGCAGACAAGCTAAGTAAATATAAACAACCCAAACATTGGATTGCTGTCGAATATATACCTCGTAATTCTCAAGGTAAAATTAACTACGAACAAATAACTGCACTAGCTAGAGAACATCTAAAAATACCTTTGTAATCGCTCTTGTTCTTTCAATCTCGCCAAAACTGCAACCAACTCATTATTTCCTCTGTTAATGCTTGCTTAGTTCTACTACTTGGATTAATACAAACGTGTCGAGTAATTGCCTTAGCAATCAATTGATCATTTATACCTAAAACCTGATAAATAATCTCAAACTTATCACTACTCAACTGTTGAGGCTGCAAAGTAATCCTGGTTTCATCCCCACAAAAAAGCGGGCGAAAAAAATCAACATTAGCATGAATAATCGGCATAGCAGCAGTAGAATCAGTAAAAAACACTTTGAGATTAATATTTGCTGCAACTAAAGAAGCTTCATAAGCTTCATGACAGATTGATAACACATTAGCAAAGTAAACAACACCAGCAGCATCGGTATCTTGAAAGCGGACAACTCTTTTGTAAGTAAAGGGCATTTGGTTGAAGTTATCTGATTCAAGGCTCATACTAGCTAAAAGTAGAGCTTTGGCAAGCAAAAATGTTTATTGTTCACAGTTTATTAGAAATAAAGATTAACTAGAAAATTGATTTTTGCTAATAAATCATAAGGATAAAAGAAATTATAGACTTCTTTAAATTCAGGTTTTATTTACTAAATCCAAGCATCTTTATAAAGTATAAGTTTTAGATTATGACTTGAATAGTTGATTGGGGTCATAGTCACCGGAATAATTTTTGTAGCGTTTCTATAAATTAACGCCTAGAAAAGTTGAGGTTAGTAGTTTTAAGTGAGAGGATTTTTCTGCCCTAGGGTAGATGATTGCCTAGAAATCAAAAATAACTGTCTATACTACTTATTAAATATTTTAGTTATTGTAGTTATTTATATAAGATTATCAGTATTTCTAGCTAACTTTCATAAATAGGAGAGTTACGCAAGTGTTATAAGTCTAATATTTTCTTGTAAATTAGATATTTTGCTTATAAGTCAGGTATCAAAATTAGCTTAAGAAGTCGGAAATAATTTAAGTATTGCAGACACAACTTGAGAATAAATACTTATATCAACTGGATATTACTTTCTCCTACTACTGGCTGATGTTTAAACCATATTTGAGTAGTTACCTAGAAGAGTAACAGCCCTAGCTAATATCTGCGATCGCCTAAATCTGCTACAGGTGATTAACATTACACGTCCACCAAAAACAAAATCTAAGTAAGGCTCAATAAATGTTTTATCACAAGAAGCAACTGCAATATTTCACTCCTCCAGAGCGTCCAGACCCGGCTTATGCCGCGAAGATGCAAGAACTTATTGGCGGTTCCTTTGGTGAAATGACCGTGATGATGCAGTATTTGTTCCAAGGTTGGAATTGCAGAGGCCCTGCAAAGTACCGAGATATGCTGCTAGACATCGGTACAGAAGAAATAGGTCATGTGGAAATGTTAGCCACTATGATTGCTCATCTATTAGATAAAGCACCGATTAAGGCGCAAGAAGACGGCGCTAAAGACCCCGTAGTTGGCGCAGTAATGGGCGGCTCCAACCCACGAGATGTAATTATGGCTGCTATGAACCCCCAGCACGGCATTGTTTCTGGGTTGGGTGCAATGCCAGCAGATAGCGTAGGTTTCCCTTGGAACGGTCGCTTTATCGTCGCTAGTGGCAACTTGATGGCTGATTTCCGCTCTAATCTCCATGCTGAGTCTCAAGGGCTATTACAAGCTGTACGGTTGTATGAGATGACCGACGATGCAGGCGTGAGAGACCACCTCAGTTACATGATTGCCCGTGACACTATGCACCAAAACCAGTGGTTAGCGGCGATTGAAGACTTGCAAAGTGAAGGATTTGAGGAGACTGTAGTTCCCAAAATCGCCCACGAATATGGCAAGAAAGATGCTGCTTATCAGTTCTGGAACAACTCCGAGGGAGAAGAAAGCGCCGAAGGTCGTTGGGCTAAAGGTAAGTCGATGGACGGTAAAGGTGAGTTTGAGTATGTAGCTAATCCTCAACCACTAGGACCTGTACCAACACCACCACAGCCCGATCCTAGACTGCATGGTACTCCGGCTTCGCCCGCAATGCAGAAAACAAGCGATGGTGCAACTAACCTAGTTGATGGCATATCCCAAGCCGTCGAGGGTGTAGGAGAAACAATTAAGCGCACAATCATCGGTGGGTAGTAGAGCCTTTTAAATATAGGCTGGGGAATGGTTTTAGGGCAAAAGAGAATTATCCTTTAACCCCAAACCATTCCCCCTTTTACCTAATTCTTGTTAATTTGCGGCAATACCTTCTTGCCTAGCTGCTCTTTGAACCGCCCCAGCAACTGCACCTACAACCCGATCGTCAAAAACTGAAGGGACAATGTGTTGGCGGTTGAGGTCGGAGGGTTTAACCAAAGACGCGATCGCATAAGCTGCTTCCAAATACATCGTAGTAGTAATTGTTTTAGCTCTACAATCTAAAGCACCGCGAAATACTCCCGGAAAAGCCAAAACATTATTAATCTGATTGGGGTAATCACTTCTACCTGTTGCCATGACAGCGACATCGTTAGTTACAAGTTCTGGCTGAATTTCTGGAATGGGGTTAGCCATCGCAAATACAATCGGTTCGCTTGCCATAGAGCGCACCATTTCCGGGGTGACAACACCAGGAGCGCTGACACCAATAAATACATCCGCGCCAATCATCGCCGCCGTCAGACCGCCCATCTTATCGATCGCAAACTCTAGCTTTTCGGGAGTCATATCCGGGCGCTGAGTAGACAAAATGCCTTTGGAGTCGCACATCCAAATAGTTTCGGCTCCTGCTTTACGCAATAAGCGCGCGATCGCAACTCCCGCCGCCCCTGCACCATTAATAATTATTTTTACCTTAGCTAGAGGTTTATTGACAAGTTTAAGGGCATTAATTAAGGCAGCTAGAGTCACAATTGCCGTGCCGTGTTGGTCGTCGTGAAAAACAGGGATATTTAATTGTTCGCGCAGCAACTTTTCAATTTCAAAGCAACGGGGGGCGGCAATATCTTCTAAGTTTACGCCGCCAAATACCGGAGCAATTTGCTTAACGGTTTCTACAATTGTCTTAGTATCTTGACTCGCAAGGCAGATCGGAAAAGCATCAATCCCAGCAAATTCTTTAAACAGCATTGCCTTACCTTCCATTACAGGTAATGCTGCTTCTGGCCCCAAATTACCTAATCCTAGTACCGCGCTACCATCAGTTACAATCGCTACAGTATTTTGCTTAATTGTTAAGTGGTAAGCCTGTTCGGGATCAGTGGCTATTGCTGTACAAATTCTGCCCACGCCTGGGGTGTAAGCCATTGCCAAATCTGCCAAGGTTTTGATGGCAATGCGACTTGTAATGCTAATTTTGCCGCCGCGATGCAAATTAAAAGTGCGATCGTAGACATTTATTAATTTAATGTCTGGTAAAACTTTAATAGATTCAACGATCGTCTCTGCGTGTTCGGTACTTGCAGCATCTACAGTGATATCGCGAATCGAAACATCGCGGGTTTGCTCGATTAGATCGATTTGACCGAGATTGCCGCCCGTTGATGCGACAGCACCAGTTACACTTGCTAGCATTCCCACACGGTTCGGAATTTGCAAGCGCAAGGTCAAACTAAAGCTAGAGTTGGGGGTCAAATTTACCATGCCAAGTACCGCGATTCTCCGTTATTAAAGCAGTTGATTATAGCAATACACCTTAAATTGGCACAAATTGCGCTCGCAAACTGATAGGAATTTGACAGATGTACAATCTAAGCGTCTCTACTGATACGCATAGAGGTGACAAATTGCTCGAATAAATAATCAGCATCATGAGGGCCAGGACTTGCTTCGGGGTGATATTGGACGGAAAACATCGGCAATGATTTGTGTTTTAGTCCAGCAACCGTGCGATCGTTTAAGTTGAGATGAGTAATTTCTACCTCTGTACCGCCTAAAGAATCAGGATCGAGGGCAAAACTATGGTTTTGGCTGGTGATTTCTACTTTTTGCTCTAAACCCGCCGGCTGATTTAACCCGCGATGACCAAATTTGAGTTTATAAGTTTGAGCGCCCAACGACAAGCCTAATATTTGATGCCCCATACAAATACCAAATACAGGTTTTTGGCAAGTTAATAAGGCAATGGTAGTTTCTATACCTTCAGTATTTGCGGCTGGATCTCCAGGGCCATTGGAAAGAAATATTCCATCAGGATTGTAGTTCATAATTTCCTCGGCGGACGTACTTGCGGGGACAACAATTACTTTGCAACCATAACTTGCTAGTCGCCGTAAAATATTACGTTTGACTCCAAAATCTAGAGCGACAACGGTTAGTTGTTTTTCTACTATTGGCTCGGTGGCGGGTTTAAATTCCCACACGCTAGTAGTCGGATCTGACCATTCGTAAACTTCGGTCGTCGTAACTTCTTTTACCAAATTTAAGCCTGCCATATCCGGCGCTGTTTGGACTTTTGCCAACAAATCTGCTTCGTCAAGCTCGGTAGAAATACCGCCATTCATTGCTCCTAATACCCGAATTTTTCGAGTTAAGGCGCGGGTATCGATGCCGTAGATTCCTGGTATATTGTGCTTTTTGAGGTAGTCGGACAAACTACTGGTCGATCGCCAATTGCTGGGGCGATCGCATATATTGCGAGAAATTGCTCCTTTTACTTGCGGCTGGCTCGATTCTTCGTCTTCCGCATTAACTCCAGTATTGCCAAGTTCGGGATAAGTAAAAACTATAATCTGACCGCGATAACTAGGATCGGTCAACACTTCTTGATAGCCCGTCATTCCTGTATTAAAAACTACTTCTCCAATCGTGGTTCCGGTCGCCCCAAACGACCAACCGTGATAAGTTGTGCCATCAGCAAGAACTAGAATAGCGGGTTTAGCACTGGCAAACGGTATAGACATTTTCAATAATTAGACTAATTTGCACACATTGCGATCATTATGCCATGAGTCGTTTTTAACGGTAGCCATTCTTGTAAGGATGCGATCGCATAGCTTGAAGTAGTCCCCAACTAATATGCGATCGCCATCTATCTTTTTGAAATCTTTGCTAGAAAAGCTTTACAGTAAATTAATATACCTTAATATTTTTTCTAATAAACTTGTGCAAGAAGATTTTAGACTAATTGTGGATTTAGTATTAGTCCTTGCAGTGTCGGCGGCAGGTGGGCTATTAGCGGCATTATGTCGCCAACCAGTTTTACTAGGCTATCTAGTTGGTGGCATGGTTATAGGACCCGCAGGATTGGGGCTAATTAAAGAATTAATCCAAGTAGAAACTTTAGCCCAGTTTGGCGTTGCCTTTTTACTATTTGCTTTGGGAGTAGAATTTTCCTTAGCTGAACTAAAAAAAGTCCAGCTAATTAGTCTGGGCGGTGGTGGTTTGCAAATTGTCCTCACTATTATCGGCACTGCTTTAATATCGGTGGGTGTGGGGTGGGTAAGTTCCCCAGCGCAGGGAGTATTTTTAGGGGCAATTTTATCGCTATCGTCTACCGCCGTTGTCTTGAAATGCTTGATGGAGCGCAACGAAACCGAAACGCCTCACGGTCAAGTTATGTTAGGGATGTTAGTAGTTCAAGATTTGGCGCTGGGGCTAATGCTTGCGGTTTTACCCGCCCTAGATCAGCCCGCCGAAACTATTAGCATCGCTGTAGTTACGGCATTAATTAAAATTGGCTTATTTGCTGCCGGAGCAGTGGTAGCAGGAATTTGGCTAATTCCACCCTTACTAAAGTTATTAGCTAGGACGGAGAGTAAAGAATTATTTTTATTAGGTGTAGTGGCGCTGTGCTTGGGTATTGCCTTGCTTACGGAGCATTTGGGCTTATCGATTGAAATGGGCGCTTTTGTCGCTGGATTGATGATTTCGGAAGTGGAATATGCCGACCAAACTTTAACTTATGTCGAGCCACTGCGAGATATTTTTGCGACTTTATTTTTTGCCTCAATTGGGATGCTGATCGATCCTTTATTTTTGTGGCAAAACCTAGAGTTGATTTTAGGGCTAGTATTTCTAGTATTTGTCGGCAAGTTTGCGATCGTTACGCCGCTCGTAAAAGTATTTCACTATCCCTGGAAAACCGCTTTGATGGTTGGTTTGGGACTAGCTCAAATTGGGGAATTTTCTTTTGTCTTAGCCAGTGAAGGGCTATCAATGGGCTTAGTTTCCCGCCGCGTGTATTTATTAATTTTGGGAACAACTGCTGTCACGCTAGTATTAACGCCGTTTGTATTGCGCTTAGTACCTAAAGTCTTAGAATTACCTTGGTTGAGGTCTTTGATTGAATCGGGGGATATTGCGATCGCCCAATCCGATGAGTTACCCCAGCAAAACCATATAGTAGTTTGCGGCTACGGGCAAGTAGGGCGCAATTTGGTCAAGTTAGTCCAAGCACATGGCTATCCATTGGTCGTAATTGAGCAGTCCGAAAGCCGGATTCAGCAGTTGCGTGAGGCGGGGGTCGCTTATGTTTATGGCAATGCGGCAAGTTTTCATGTACTAGAAACGGCGGGGGTAGAAAGGGCAAAATCTTTAGCAATTACTTTGCCAGATCCAATGAGTACCCGGCTGTGTTTGAAACGCGCCTTAGAACTATCTCCCGACTTAGACTTGGTAGTACAAGCAAATCATGACAAAGACATTGAAACTCTTTACCAATTAGGAGCGCAGGAAGTAGTACAGCCAGAATTTGAGGCAAGCTTAGAACTTGCTAGTCATTTGCTCACCAAAATGGGCTTATCGGCGAGTACGATGCAGCTAGAAATGCAGCAAATTCGCAGTCACCACTATCTAGATTTACGCCCAGAGCGATCGCCCTCTCAAGTGGCGCGAGAATTGCAAGAAGCGACGCAAGATATGAATCGGCGCTGGTACGCCTTGCCAGAAGGCTCTCCGCTTACGGGGATGACTTTAGAGGAAGCAGATATGCGCTACTTAACCGGAGTCAGCTTAATGGCTGTACGGCGGGCAAATGGTGAGGAACTTGATTATCCCGATGCTAAAACAATTTTAGAACAAGGCGATCGCTTACTAATAGTTGGGGAAGGAGAGGAATTAGCCGCTTTTGATGAATTAGCCAAAGGTGCAGCCACCTTACCTGCCGACAACAATCCTTGTCATTGGCTATTTGTATCTAATAGTAGTCCAGCAGTAGGGCAAAGTCTCGCCGAGCTTGATATTCGCCGTCAGTATGAGGTGCAGATTCAAGCAATTCGCCGCGATGGTAAGTTTATCCGTTTTCCTGATGGCAGTATGCACTTGCAAGCAGGCGATCAATTGCTATTGTGTGGCGGTTACTCGTCTTTAAATCAACTAGAACAATTGGTTAATCCTGGAGCTACAAGCAAAGTTGTCCCCGCCGTACCAATTGTTAGAGCGATTGAATCGGAAGCCTTGAAAGAGTATTTGCCTATGGATAGTTGGCGCGAATTGTCATAGACATCTTGCATCAATGCAAAATGTAATGATGTGTACAAGATTTTAAAGGCGGGTGATAGTGACCAATACAAGCACTAAGTGGATGCCTTGGGCGCTGAGATTGGCAACGTGCGATTTCTGGAGCGGAAAGTCGTCAGCTAACTCCGCTCTGGCTAGTGGATGATGCGACTAAAGATTTAATGATGAACTATTATCAGCGCTTGCAGAAAAATGTGAAGGAGTGCAGCTTTGAGACAAGTTCAGCGAGAAATACTTACTAGCCTAAACTATCAACGTCCTTATTTCTGGGCTGCTTTCATCCTTTCCGGCAAATGGGCGAGTTTCCCAGTCAATCCTTAACTTTTGGATTTGATAAAAGCGATCGCTTGTCGCCAAATCGTAATATTCTGCTCGCTAGTATCAATCAGACATACACAGGTTTGATCTTGCCACAGTAGTCTGCCACTCAGCAAGTCGCCATTAAGCAACTTTACTTCTACGGCTTTTGCTTCTTTAATCAGCGTCTGCACTTGCTTTATGCTGGGTGAAGCTACATCAAAATCACTGTTCATTAAATTAATTCCTAGCAAATACTGCGAGTACTTTTGTACAAATAGAGAAATATCATTAGAGTATTGTATTTTGCCTGCAATCTCATTATGGCTTTGGGAGGAATGTAAAAAAAGTGTCTGTCGAGTTTGTTAAATATCAAGGGCTGGGAAATGATTTCATCTTAATTGACAATCGCTCCTCATCAGAACTTATAGTTTCACCAGAGCAAGCAATTAAATTATGCGATCGCCATTTTGGCATTGGCGCTGATGGAGTAATTTTTGCGCTTCCAGGAATTGAAGGTACAGATTACACGATGAGAATCATCAATTCTGATGGTTCCGAACCCGAAATGTGCGGTAATGGGATTCGGTGTTTAGCCGGATTTATTGCTCAATTGGAAGGAAATAGCGGAAAGTTGGGGGGGACGGTTTCCTCCCCCCAAGCTGTTCAAGAGAGTAGCAAAAACGTTCAATATCGCATTCATACTCATGCTGGCGTTATTTCGCCCCAGCTATTGACAGATGGTCAAGTAAAAGTTGATATGGGTTTACCTAAACTCCTGGCGAAAGAAATTCCTACAACATTAAGTTCTCCAGAACAAAAAGTAATTAATGAACCCCTAGAAGTAGCCGGGAAAAATTGGTTAGTTACTTGTGTAAGTATGGGAAATCCTCATTGCATCACCTTTGTTGAAGATGTCGCGGGGATAGATTTAGCACTAATTGGCGCTCAGTTTGAACATCATCCAGCTTTTCCGCAAAAAACTAATACAGAGTTTATTCAAGTTGTCAGGCGCGATTACTTAAAAATGCGCGTGTGGGAACGAGGCGCAGGTATAACTTTAGCTTGCGGAACGGGCGCTTGTGCGGCGTTGGTTGCAGGCGTACTAACAGGCAAATGCGATCGCAAAGCCACTGTAGAACTCCCCGGCGGCTGTCTTTTGATTGAATGGTCAGAAACCGACCAAAGACTTTATATGACTGGGGCGCAGGAGCGTGTATTTGCAGGCACAATTAGTTAACGAAACTGACTAACTAAATGCTGTAATTCCGGTAAAATCAATTGCTCCATCGCGAGTTTGACCGCATTGCTAGAACCTGGAATCGAAAATACTAATATATTTTTGTATACACCAGCAATTGCCCTTGATGCGACAGCCCGCGAACCAATTTCCTTAAAGCTTAAGTAGCGGAATAACTCGCCAAATCCTGGTAAAGTTTTTTCAAGCAAACTAGAAATTGCATCGTAAGTTGTATCTCTAGGAGCAATACCCGTACCACCATTGAAAATTACTGCATCAACGCTGCTAGTCAGCGCTTTTAGTTGGCTGCTAATTTGGGTTGGTTCGTCTTTAATAATGGTGTAGTCTCCCACCACATGACCGGCATTTAAGAGCAACTGTTGAATTAGCTGACCGCTTTTATCAGTAAGGAGCGATCGTGTATCGCTAACGGTAATTACAGCACAATTAACTATTACCTTGCCTGCATCGGGGTGGGGTTGCATATAATTTATGACTTATTAAAATCTAGCTCGTTTTTCTGGGCGTAGCGCTCCATAAAGCGGAGAAACCTGTCCCATTCATCCGTTGAATTCATGATGTAAAATACTTCCAAAGCTTCTGGCTTGCCATTAACAAACTTGCCTTTAACTTCACGGGTGACTATTTCCCCTTCTTCATCGATCATGTACATTCCCGTAATCCCATCAGCGCTATTGCCGTTTAAAACTGAGGGATTTTGAAAGTAAAATGTCGCTGTACTTTGCTTTCCATCGCGCGAACGAGTCAAGCGCACATCTGGCGTTACATCTTCGTCTGTACCTTTAAAAAATTGAATTGTAGCCATAGTTTCCTTATATCTAAGTTTTTTTTGCTTGTTGACTTTCTATCTTCTCATTATTTAGACAGGTCTGTGAGCAAGCTTTAACCTGTCCTTAACAACGGGTATTTTGTAAAGGTTTGATGAAGATAACTAATCTTAAAATCTACTTATTAATTTCATAGCCTGTTCTTAATACGTTGCCAGTAATTTTACGGTGGAGAATGCTGTAAAAGACGGCATTAACAGCAAATTTAAATAAGTGAAGGCAGGAAAAATAAATCTTTTCGTCCTGCGCGCTTGCGCTATCGCGCAAGGGTTAGGGCTTCGCATTTTTGCGTATATAGTAGCATCCTCTCTTCAGTAAAGGTCAGAAATAATGAGTAGATTAAATCCCCGTTTTCCAAGCCACAGCCGCCAATGGCTACCAACTGAAATACTTCAACGCTGGCGACAAGATTGGAGTTTTGGCACAACCAAGCGTTTTATTGTGCTATTAATAGCTGCATTTATGTTGACAGCAGTTGCTAATTCAACTGTTTTTAGCGCCACAAGACCAGTACGACCAAAGACAATTGTCATTTCTCTTGACGGCGCGACTCCAGCATTAGTAAATAAATATCTTGCTAACGGTGCGATCGCCTCCAACGAAGGTTTGGGTCTGCTAAAAAGGAAGGGAGTTGTAGCCCAGCAAAATATTACAGTTAATCCATCGCTAACGGCACCTAGCCATATTGCTATTGCCACAGGCTCCGGGACTGCGGCTAACGACATTAATGCTAATAGCTTTCACTTAGTTGCTAGCTTATTTAATCAAAACATTAGTGGCTTTGCGGCTCCCATAGGCGGCTACTCCATTGACGGGCCAATGGAGAGCAGTCAGCCTACTGCCAATCCTTTGTGGCTAGCATTACGGGCAAGTGGTAAGAAAGTTGTTGCCGCAACTTTTCCTGGAGCCGATGGAGCCGACATTTTTGAACCGACTAGCGGCAAGCTGCTTCAATCGAGCGCCGTTAGAACGGTAGATTACACAGTACCTTTTGGTGCTTTTTCTGGTGTGGGAGCTAAAGGCTTTAGCTTATCAGCCGCAGATTTTGCTCCGGCTTCAACTTCTACGACCCGGCAGTTAAGGAGTGCAGGCAAGGTATCCTACAGCCCAGTATTGCAGACTAAAACCGCCCTAGATACCTTTGCAATTGGGACAATAACCTACAATATTCAGGTTGCTGCCCTAGATACAACTAGAGATAGAAAAATTAATTACGATACATTGGTTTTTTTTGATGCCCAGCAAGGCATTCAAAACGGACCTTTTGAGTTACCTGCTACGGGTCCTGCTTATGTACAAGCGCAAAACAATACTTCTAGTAAGTTTTATCTAGAAGGCAGTACCAATAAAGCTGGAACTAGCTTTTATGTCAGCAAACTTGCTCCCGACCTGACGCAAGTAAGAATTGCTCGTTACTCTGCCAACTTTATCCCTAGAAACACAGCAGTTCTCGCCGATGTAGACGACATTAACAATAATGTTGGTTTCTGGTCGCCCCAACCAGACTTTCGCATCCCTGAGCGCCTCAGCCCTGGATTTACAACTTTTCCCGACTTAGAACTAGAAGCAATTTACGAAGATCAAGTACGCACTTTTACAGATTATCAGACCCGCGTTACCTTGCGGGCGATTTCTCAAAACTCTAATGCAGATTTGGTTCTTACCTATATCGAGCAACCAGATGGCTCCGGTCATCAATTCTTGCTTACTGACCCCCGCCAAGCTACGGATTTTACAAATCCCAATACAATTGGGACTGGTCAAGGTCAAGCAAAAATTGACCGCTATCAAAAATACGTCCAGACCGCCTACTCCACTGCTAATCAAGCCGTGCAGCAAATCATTGATGCCGTCGGTACAGATAGAAGAGGTCGGCTAAAAAGTAATATTATCGTTGTCTCCGATCACGGTTTTGCACCGTTTCACACCGCCGTTAACTTAAATAACTTTCTAGCTAGCCGTGGTTTTGCCAATACCAAAGTTAGAGCCATCACCTCTGGGTCAGCAGTAAATATTTATTTCAATTTGCAAGGTAGAGAGCCAAATGGTACGGTCAGTCGTGCTGAGTATGCAGGTCTGCAACAGCAAGTAGTTCAAGCTTTGTCTGAATTAGTCGATACCAATCCCACCTATACCTTAGACAGTCCATCTGTACCTGTATTTGCCAAAATATATGCTCGACCAGTATCAACAGATTTAGATGATCCCTTATTTGGCGTGAGAAGCAACGAAGTTATTGGTCAAGATGCTGGCGATGTATTTGCCACTATGAGTTTGGGTTACAACTTTGATGGAACTCAAAGCCCAGTAGTACAGCGTTTGGGTGACGCATCCTCTAATGCTCCAGTATTATCAGTCCCTAATTTCTACGGAGCGCACGGCTACGATCCAGAATTACCAGAAATGAGCGCTATTTTCTTCGCTGCGGGACCAAATATCAATCGCCGCCGTACCATACCTGTAGTGCGTAACATTGATATTGCCCCTACTGTTCTTCAGCTTTTAGGTGTTAATCCTGCTGATACTGTGCAAGGTACTCCGATTAATCTCATTGGTAGCTAACTGATCACAGCATTGTCTCCCGCTACCAATTTTGCCCTTAATGCAGACATGATAGTTGGTTAAATATATAGTTTGGTGTAGAGACGTTGCAATGTAACGTCTCTACATTATTTTTGAAATCGCGCAAGATCATTTACGCGCTCTAAACTAGGCAATGCCTTCTTGTAATTGGTGTCAAACTACCCTACAGTTTTTAGTATTTTGTCACAAACAAGTCATTAATTGCGCTAACTCTGTAGATAAATTCTCTTGGCAACCGCTTTGTTTTGTAAACAATACACCTGCTAATAAGTAGATATTTTCAGAGTAAAAAGCCATTTGATCTTTTTTTAATTCCTCAATCCTATTTTTGACTTTTGGCTCTGAACTGTAGTAACCAAACTTCAAGGGAGAGATAATAAAGTTAGCAACATGGTAGCCCTTTGTTAAGGCATAATCAATTGCACCTACAGGATTAGAATAACTGGCAATCATCGCCAATATATTTTCATAACCTAATGACAATAACTGTTTTGTAACTGTTATTCCATCTGTACCCCCATGCAAAAATGGCTGATATATTTTGTTATCTATTGCTGGTAAATAAGGAGGATTGGATATTAAATAATCTCCTTGGGGTGGCGCAGCGTCAAATAAAGAAAGATTACGAACTACATATTGACCATTTAGACCATAAACATTTATCTTTTCATTTGCAAGTTCACAAGATAAACTATTTACTTCAAACCCATGTACTACTCCATCAAATTTTGTTTTGATTAATGAATTAATAACTGGGCTACCATCTCCTGAACCAAATTCAATAATAGTTTCAGAACTTAAACAGTTATTTAATACTAAGCTTTGCAAGCAATACGAATAAAAATTCGACTCCTCTGGACAAAAAAATACGTCTTTTAATGGTTTTGGTGAAGTAAGCATCTAATTAAAAAAAGCAACTAAACCAAAGCTACTGTTTCGGCGTTTCTACTGCCATCTACCATTAGTTCTATACTTAGTAGCCAAGTAAGTAATTATACCAACTTAATATTTTTCACTTTTAACAGGTTGTTTTTAGGTAATGGAGTTTTGGTACGCGATCGCCCAAAATCTTACGCACCTGGCTTTCAACCTGACTAGATAGAAGGGCTTGCAGTTGGTCTAACTATAATTTCGCTGATATTAACATCGTCCGGTTGGGCGATCGCAAATAAAATTGAGCGCGCGATCGCCCTAGGTTAGACCACTGCTAAGTCAAAGTGAGTGGTTCAATACATCCCGTTTATGCTCAGGAGCAGCAGCAACAGCAGTCACTTCTTTGATGAGTTCATCGGAAATTCCCAATTCTTCTAAAGTTCCAATCAAATTGGCGACAATTACATCAAAGTGTTCGCTATTTAAGCTCATGCCTTCAACTAAGTGCTTATGAGCTTCTCGCATCATATTCCCATCGTATTGGGTAGCACCACCAAAAGCGAATGTTAGGAAGGCCTTTTGATGCGACTTCTGCTTATTCATGTCAACGCTCTCAAAAAAGTGCTTAATTCGCTCATCATTAAGAACACGCTCGTAAAACCTATCAACGGCTAAATCGACGGCACTCTTTCCACCCAGTTTCTCGAATAAAGTAGTCATAGAAATTTTCCCCTGTAAGATTTACGCATCATTAACGGCTTACCTCTGAGTTGAGGCAAGCCGTGAGTTAAAAAGCAGATATGCAAGTTACGTCAAATCTGATAAAGCTGCACCAAAATTGATATGGAATGGCTGGTTATCCAATACCAAGGCTGGGACAGATTGAACACCTTTTGCTCTAGCTTCTGCAATTTTTTCTTTATGTTCGCCCAAGTGTGTAATCTCAAGATCGTAGCGAGTAGGGTCGAGAGCTTGAGCAATATTTTGTTCCGCATCCAGACAGACTGGACAACCTGCATGATAGAAAGTAGCTTTCGATTTCATTTTTTTCCTAGATTGGTTGACGCACTTACATTATCAAAGTGTTCAGGCGAACGTAAGTAGGTACAATTCAGTAGGGTAGGCACTTTTTGGTACGGATTTAGGCAGATGAGCGAACAAAATTTTTTAAGTCCTTCATCGGTGCCGCAAACATCCGTAATCAGAATCGCTGAGGATATTTTGGGTTGTAAGTGGTCGCTTACAGTGCTGCAATTAATTCGGCAAGAAATCTATAGACCAGGTGCAATGGAGCGCAGTGTTGAAGGATTAACCACAAAAGTGCTTAATGAGCGATTGAGAAAACTCGCAAATTACAAAATTATTCAGCGTCATGCGTATCCAGAAATTCCACCTCGCGTAGAATATCGACTTACGGATTTTGGGTTGTGTTTTGTACCAATTCTCGACTCAATTGAGGAGTTGCAGCGTAAACTTGAGGAACACAACACCAACTAAAATGCTGTGGAGAGTCCAGCCAATCTCTATCAACTATCTAAGTCCGCCAAAAATCATTAACAGAACCAAAGGTGACTTTACCTTCTTGATGTTCTTGCTGAAGTTCTTCGATTTCTTGCATAACTTACTGGCATTGACGCAGCTTTAAGCGCTTATTTAATAAGCGCCTTTCACAATCAGCCTCAAAGCATCCATTACTAATATCTTCTGCTCGCCGAACTACTAAAATAGCAAGCTACTGATTAATCTTTCCCTAATAACTGACAATCTATTTATGCGAGTATAGCTGTAACAAATCGCACTTATATTAATCATCAAACAACTGCTAGATAGCCACAACAGCACGTAGGTAGGGATCATCACTACTCCAACCTCAAACCATGTAAATACGTGCCACAGCAACACCAAAGCAAAAATGCTTGCAACTCCTGCCGACTGCCATACTTGAATTTTAGAACGACGCAGCACCGCCAAAACCACTGTTAGACAACTAGCAATTAAATTAGCTGGAACCAAAAAGGCACAAAGAGAAATGCATTGCGTGCGTGACAGTTCAGCTAAATTCGTCAAATCAAGCATTAGCTTTTTACTCTAATAGGGCGGTTTTCTTTTATCTTCCCCCGATCATAGCTATCTTGACCCCTGCAAATTACATTTGTTGACGTTGGCACTCCGTTATTGGGCGTTGAATATGAGAAAAATTGATATTTTGCCCTAGATGCCCCAACTACTGGCAGTTCAACAATAAATAAAATCATCCACCTCCAGTCAACCTTACGGCGGATGTAACTTTGATGTAATTCTATGGAAAATTAACTTATCTAGTTAATAAAAGTTTATAGACCAACGACTTTTATAAGAATAATTTTAGGAGTATCGCGCTAATGAAATTGAAACCTATAAGTCAGCAAGTTGTCGCCATAGTTGGAGCTTCTAGTGGTATTGGCAGAGAAACAGCGCTGCAATTTGCCAAAAAAGGGGCAAAAGTAGTAGTTGCCGCCCGTAGTCAGTCGGGTTTAGAAAGCTTAGTGACTGAAATTAAACTTCTTGGTGGTGAGGCGGTAGCGATAGTTGCCGATGTTAGCGAATTTGAACAGGTAAAAGCGATCGCAGATAAAGCTGTTGAAGTATACGGGCGGCTTGATACTTGGGTACACTCCGCAGCTACAGGAGTAATGGCTCCTTTTGACCAAATTACCCCAGAAGAATTTAAACGGGTAATTGATGTCAACCTCAACGGACAAGCTTACGGGGCAATGGCTGCATTACCTCACCTCAAAAAAGAAGGGCGCGGGGCGCTAATTCACATATCCTCGGTTGAAGCTAGACGCTCGATTCCACTTCAAAGCCCTTACTCTGCTTCTAAGCATGGTGTAGAAGGCTTTTTAGATTCTTTGCGGGTAGAATTGCAGCATGAAGGCTGCCAAATCAGCGTTACAAATGTGATGCCTTCGGTAATTAATACGCCTTTTTACAATAAAGTTCGCACCAAGCTAGGTGTCAAGCCGACAGGAGTACCGCCTTATTACCAGCCGAGTATAGTTGCAGAAGCAATTTTGTATGTTGCGGAGCATCCCACTCGCGATTTTATTGTTGGGGATGTGGGCAAAGTTTTGGATATAATGCAGCGCGTTTCGCCGGCGCTAGTAGATAGTTTATTATTACTTATCGGTTTTGCTGGACAACGGACTGACGAGCAAAAGTCGGAAGATGCGCCAAATAATGTGTTTGAACCGATCGCAGGTTATGACACTGTAGAAGGGGACTTTGGCAATTTGACTATCCCAACCTTTACAGACTGGCTAGATATGAATCCGCCTGTTAAGTGGGGTGCGGTGGCTGTTGCGGCTGCTTTAGGGTTTGCGGCTGTATTGGGTGGATTGTCAAGTAAAGATAATTAAATAAGGCGATCGCGCTTAAAAAAGTTGATTACTCGATTTTAGCTACCTTGAACTATTAGCCTGGGGTTCAACTCCCATGCTAATAGTTACTGCGAGGCGACTTTTATGATCCATTGCTCTAGATATCTTTCTCAAAAAATACACAATTTAATCCTCACGAAAGAGACAAGCTGGCTACAAATTAAGATACTTTTTTATAAATACCAATAACCAAAAAGCTAGTTTTGTAGCTATATCAGGTCATTTTACAAACAGTATCTAACTGTTGAACAGCAAAAGCGAGGTTATAAAATATGAGTAATGAACCAAATCAAGTACTTCCAGAAGATCCAAGCGAAGCCGAACCCGGTAGAGGTGCGCCCGGAGATAATCACTACGGAGTCCAGACAGCCCAAACAACAGCCGTCAATGCCCCCGATGCCATAATTCCCTCTAATGCTCCAACTGAACTAAGCGAGAAGCAACTGGAAGCTTTTGAACACGAAGAAGAAGTAGAAGGTGAAGGTTTTACAACCACCGATGGATATGTGTTCGATGAGGCTGGGTTGCTAAACAACTTTGCAATTGAACCACCAATGTATATTGAAGGCGAATAGCCTAAGACTTAATAGTTAAGCTGGGAGCGATGAATTTTAAGGCGTTTCCAGCTTAATATTACGCCGCATAGTGCGATCGCCTAAAATATCACTACTTTTTAGTTAAACTTACTCAATTGGTATAAATATCTATTTAAGCCTGCTTATTGCTACCTAATCTAACTATCAGTCTTTAGGAAAAATGGCGTTGCTGATTAGATGTAGGAATTTTGACAAGGAAAAGTTGCAATTGCTAGTCTCTACATTGGTGTTGAAATCACGCATTCATCATTTTCACGCCCTGAATTGGGCAATGGCGGAAAAATAAGCATTATAAATACAGACATAGCACTTATTACTCAATCCACTCCTAAAAGACGAAATAACATTAGCGACTATCCCAGTTTAAAGGCGCGAGCGCATAGAACTTTACAACTTAGGCGGAGGGCTGCATTACGACAAGAGTTGAAGCCACACTGCGGCTAATTTCTTCAAGTTTTTGGGCAACTTCACCGCTAATTAATAATTCTTCTGCTTTAGCTATACCTGATCGCAAACTTTCGCAAATACCACTACGCCATAAATAAAATCCGCCATTCCACAAAGCAGTTTGCATTAGTTCTGACGGTTTACCGTGCAACACTGCTTGCATATCTGCAACTAATTCCGGCGTAGAAGCTAGAGGTACATTTTTGTTACTAAAGTCATAGTCGCGGGCGGATAGATGTAAGTGTTCTATCAGTACATTATCTGCAAATATGCCAATAATTGCTGTGCGATCGCGTGGTAAGTCGCAACTACCTTCTAATCCCTTAACTGTTGTAAAACTGCTCGTTCCCCGCAGTGTCAAAGCGCCTTGAAACATACCTTCAGTTGGCGGATGCACAAACCCAGCAATAATATGAGCATCCCCAGCGTAAGGACACCAGACTAATTCCATCGTCGCAAAGGGCGGACGTTTGCCAATTTGATCCCGGTAATCAAATATAACTTGAGCTTGACTAAAGTGTTGAGGTAAGTAGACAAACCCTAATCCTGTTGTCTTAAATATCTGTTGAACTTGAGCCAGAGATAGCTTGCTAAAATCAACTCCTAGACCCTGCCAAATATCGATTAGCGGTACGCCGTACTTAGTCGGTGCGCGATCGCTACCGTGCATAATTACTGGCTGATTTGCCGCAACTAAGATTAAAGCCGTTATCGGGCTAATTGGTGCTGTCCGCGTCCTGCCATCATAAGGTATACCCAAGACAATCGGCGGACGAGAGGAATTAATTGCTTGCAGTTTTACACCTATTTGGGCGTAAGCATCTAGCATTCCGGCTAATTCTTCTCCCGTCGGGCGCTTAATCCGGTGGGCGATCAAAAATGCGCCTATTTGGGCGGGGGTTGCTTCAGCTAACAGCATCATTTTTGTTGCTGCCATTGCCTCCGCGCGAGTCAAATCTTCCCCCGTATGAACGCCACTACCTACTTTCTTTAATAATTCTCTAAATGCAGTACTCATATTTCTTAATTTACTTGCTGACGCATCTTTTAGGCGCTTGTCTCTATTTTTTTCTGCACGGGCAACGATGCTTGTACCAAGTCCCAAAAGCGGCGAATCGGCGGAATTTTAAGCCGATCTTGGGTAGTTACCATTACAACTCGGCGCGTCAGATCGGAACTTCCGTTGCCCAAAGAACGAACAGCAAGAGTTGGGTCAAAACGTGCTTCGACTAGCGCCGATTGAGGCAGCAAAGCCACCATATCACCTTGACGTACTACTCCCCGGAAAGCATCAAGAGTATTTACCTCTAATACTGCCTGGAGTGTTGCCCCCAAGCGCTCAAATCGATCTTGTACCAAGCGTTGCATTCCGTAGCCATCTTTAAATACTACTTGCGGGTAGCAAGTTAACTCCGCCCAGGGTATCCATTCATAGGCTGTAAGCGGGTGATTTGCACTCATTAGTACCTCAATAGGTTCATCGTATAGCACTTGTACCACCATCTCAGAACTAGCGGTCAAAAATCGATTGTTCATGACGATCGCTAGGTCTACCATGCCATCTTTGAGAACTTTCAAAGCGCGATCGCTGCCCAAGGAAGTTACTCTTAATTGCACTTCTGGATAGTCGCGGCAAAATTGTTGCAAAACTGGCGGTAGATAGTGAGAGCAAATTGAATGAATTGCTGCAATACACAATTCTGGCTGTTTTCCCGCCACTAAATCGGCTAATTCTGCGGTTGCACTGCGCCACTCTAAGCAAATTTTGCGGACGCGAGGTAAAAAGCGTTCGCCGCCTAAAGTTAAGGTAGTAGCAGAATTTCGATGAAATAAAGTTAACCCTAAATCTGCCTCTAATGCCTGAATTTGCCTGCTAATGGTTGATTGGGTGACTCCACATTTTCGCGCTGCTTGTTGAAAACTGCCCGTCTCGGCGATCGCCAAAAAAGCTTGCAACTGCTCTAGCCGCATTTTGTTTGTAGCCTGAATTACATTTATCGCTTCGCTTCTAAAACTACTCGATCTAGAACAAAGTTTTGGTAGAGATTGTTACAACTAGCCGATTGTAGGGACTAATGTTTATTGCCATTCTTTCAGGGCAAATTCTATGCCTTGAGTAAGTTCAAGTTTTTTAACTCCTGAATCGTTATTTAGCTGCTGTAATTGTTGGTATGCCTGGACTGGCGCTAGTTGTTGCAAGGAGGCGATCGCGTGCAATCTTACCCCTGTATCGGTCGTTGCTAGTAATTCTATTAATGGTTCTACAGCTTTAATTTCGCCCAGTCGTCCTAATGATAGAGCGATCGCGCTTTTAATACTTGTTGATAGTTCTAATAATTGCAGCGTTTCGATCAAAATATCTCCAGCAATTACTTTCAATTCTTTTGCTTCAATTTGTCCTAAAACCTTGACAATTTCTTGCTGCAAGGCGAGGGAGGAATGCGCGTTTAAGTAAGAGCGCAGATATTGCAAACAGAGGGGAGTTTCTATCCTACCCAAAGCCCGGATACATTCTAATTGCAAATTTATAGGCGCAGGAGAACTTATTACTGCATCTATTGCCTCGGCGGCGACTTCGCTGCCTAATCTGCCCAGAGAAGTTGCAGCACTACAGCAAACATCAAGGTTAAAGTCATACAATAGAGGTACTAAGCAATTAACTAAGTCTAATTCTTCTCGTAAGTCAGTGCGAAAACCTAAACCTGTAACTGCTTCTTTTCTTACAGGTGCGGCAAAATCGTCTAAAGCTTCAAGCAAAACTTGGGGAATCTCTGAACTATGAAAGCTACCCAATGCTTCAATGGAAATCGCTCTAATATTCGCGTCTGGATCTTTTACGACTGTTAATAATGGGGCAATTGTTTCCGAGCGCCGGATGTGAGCAAGAGATTTTACAGCTATTAGTCGCGTATCTTCAGCCGCCAATAGTTCGCTGAGGGCGGCGACGGCGGGGTTGCCAATTTGTCCTAAAGCGCTGGCTGCCATTGACGTTAATTCGTCATGATCAGAAGATTTGAGCAGATTAACTAAAGCTGCGATCGCACTTGGTTGATTAAATTCTCCTAAAATCCGTGCTGCATACCAGCGTAATTCTTCGTCTTCATCGCTCTTTACAATTTCAATTAGAGGGGAAATTATGTTGTGGATATCAATTCCCGCCTTTACTCCCAAGCGGGGAAACATTTTTGCTACATCCCACCTCTGGGAAAAATCGCCTTCTATCAAAGCTTCTAGAGCTAAATCCAATACTTGACTTGTTTCTTGACCAATTTCCGCACTTGCCAGTTGTTGCAAGCATTGAATCACTCCCGTCCAGTCCCCTGCGGCTTGCGCCGTCTGAGCCTGCTGTAAAAGTTGAATTTTTGGATCTGCAAGCATTAAATTAACTCCCAAACAGAGTTTTGGCTTTAAGTATAAGTCTTTCCCAAGCTTAAATAGAGCAGGCATTGACTGCCTCAATCGCTATTTTTACCACTAATTCTGTTCTTGATTGTTTGCTAGTAGACAGTTTACTAAAAATAACCAGTTAAAATAGTAGAAGCATTACAGCTAAAAAACTTTTATTGTTGCACTCAGTTGAGTGATAGGTTTACAAATTTTTTATGGACTCAAGTAGTACACCGTCTGCCAATCGGACACGATCTTCTCATAGGTTGGCAGACATTCTTGGCACGGCGATTGCTGTAATAACTCTAACTTTGCCTTTTTGGGTAATTGCTCATTACTCCTCAAACAGCGTTGGCAATATTGTTTCACCGATCGCCTACCCGTTACAAAGCCCCCCATAAAGCAAATAAAATTACTTCTAGATATACAACGCGCTAGTGTAAGGCGGGGCTTAAGTTTAAAAGTCGTTCTAATTCGGCTGCTACGGCAGTGATGAAGTCAACTTTTTGCTCGTCTTGGTCGCAAACTTGGCGCATAAAAAAAACAAGCACTACTAACACTTGGCGATCGCGCTTAATTGGGATACCAAAGCCAGCTTTAACACCGCAAGCTTTAGCAATCTGGTTGCGTAAAAAATACATTTCCGACCTAGCAGAGACATCCCTAATCCATTCTGGCTGCTCTTTTGCCCAAACTCTACCTGGTAATCCTTGATTTGGCGGGAGAACAAAAGCCTCGCTGCAAAGACGAAATTTTTCTATAGCCTCCGTATCCGGGCGGCTGTACCAGACTGGGCTAAGTTCTAAAACACCTTCAGGGCAAGGAATCCAAGCTTCACCATAATCCCAACCACTAGACTTACAAATAAGTTTGATGGCAGCGTACAATTCCTCATGAAAATTTGGTGCGTTCCTCATGGTTGTTTTGACCACTTAATTTGGTTGCAAGATAGGTAATTAAGTACAGACGTTGCAATGCAACGTCTCTAGCATTGTTTTGAAATTATTTTTCTACCTAAATTAGCAACGCCGAAAAAAATATATTAGTTGCTTTTACCTTACAACAAACCAAAGAGAAATTAGAATTAATACTATAGTAAAATTACTGGTTTTGTGCAAACAAATTTTCAGTATGCAGGCGATGGTCGGGCTTCTAATGGATTTGCGACGATTTTAGACAAATTGAAGCTTGCACAGTTTAGATTAGACCTCGGATTACACAAATCATTACCCCAAATCCCTCTTTTAAAGTTGGCAGAGGGACGACAACGATGACGCTTAAAAGCTCCCCTTCCCCCTCAAGTTGGGGAATGAGAGCAAATCTTTTATTCATGCAGCAGAATCTATTAAATAGCCTACCACTACACATTTATTGACCATTTAGGGATGAATTCAAATACATCATATTTGCCGCCCCGGAGGACAGACTCCGTATGTTTGCCATCCAATCGTTTCTTTAATATGTACTCTAACGCTCCCCAAATTGCACCCAATGTAAAAGTAAACTTACGTGGTGAGCCTTGGGGTTCCCCAGCAGAACATACGGTTTCTGAGGTGTAAACTTTGATAATGTCGCCTTCTTGGCTAATCTTGTCAATTTTGCAAAGGCGAGTCCCATTTTTACCCAAAGCTTGTCCCATTTTTTGGGCTATATCACTCAAAGCTTCCGATGAACCTACTAATCCTAAGTCTTGAGCAAGCTTTTTACCACGAGAACGACCAGCAGAAATTAAGGCAACTTCTGTTGCTTTGCTGCCTAAAGTTTCTTCTACTCCTACAATTAAGGATTTTAAACAGACAATACTGCTAAATTCTCCGAGTTCTTGACGTGTACTTACTGACATAGTTATTAATTTTTATTTTATTGGTGTGTATCCTCAATATGCTTAGACAAACTTGAAGATCAAACCGAGCGATCGCGTAAACATGAAAAGTTTATATATCTTAACTAAGTAAAAATACGGTAATTCTGTGATATTGACTAATTGCTTAAAAGCTTAAAATCCACAGCAGACTGCTGCAGACTGCTCTAGATTTAGATAGAGACGTTGATAATACGTCTCTATCAAGATTTGGTAACCCAAAGCCCTACTAAGACTTATCGCTTAGATTGCTGATATTGGGAGAAGGATTGATAGCATTCTTGTTCATCGTAGAGATGACATTTATCTGTAACATCCTTGATCAAAGCCCAGGAAAATTTACACTCATCGTGCAAATACGCCGCCCAGTTTTCTTGGATACTGCGGTAAGCTAACCGCAAATTGTAAGACGGAATCGCCGTAGAAATATGATGCGGTACGTGGACGTTGATATCGTGACAGAGAAATTCTACCCAACGCGGATAGTTGCAGTGAATCGTACCCGATAATTGCGCGATCGCTTTGCGCCATTTACTATCTTCAACAAACGGTACATCCGGCGCTGTATGGTGCAAGTAAGTAAAAGTACTCATCCAAAAATGGTACACCAGCCAAGGCATTAACCAAAACTTGACAAAACCCCAAAGTCCGGTAGTTGCAATTAGTAAAGGAAAGGCGATCGCGGCAAAAACAACTACAACTGTAACTGAAAGCTTGATATTTGCGCGTTCATTGGGCTTATATTTTGACAAATCAAAATGCGTCACCGCCCAATGAGCAATTGAGCCTACCCACCAAAAACGATTTTTGGCAAATCCCTGAAAAAGCGATTGTCTAAAGCTTCCCCAGTTTTCGTAGGTTTCTGGGGTAATTGGTCGCCAGGCGTTATCTTGTTCGAGGTGATTAGTGTAAGCATGGTGATGGTTGTGCTTAATTCGCCAGCCGTGAAAAGGATAAATTAACGGCATCATAAACAAATGTCCCACTAAATCGTTCACCCAACGGCGTTTAGCAAAAGAACGATGTCCGCAGTCATGGGCAATTACAAAAAATCCGGTTAGACCTGTACCCGTAAAAACCCATAATAGAGGCAAGACTTGCCAAGGAGCAAAGGCAATCCCCACATAGCCTAAGCCGACCATAAGTACGTTTATGAATGCCCCAGACCAAGCTTTACGACGATTTTGTTGAAAACACTCTTTTGGTAAGGTGTTGATGATATCTTTGAGACTAATATCTGACCTAGGAACAGCAGATGATTGTATTGTCTGAAAATTGATTTCTGATGTAGTCATGAATATCTAAAAAACACCTTGAGCAAGTTACTTGCTAATAGAATTGGCTGGAGTAGAAGGTCTTGAAGTAGATCCACCGCCCAAGTTAAAGCTGAGGAGATTTACTCCCAGTCAGTAATTAAAACAGGTAATCAGTTTAAAGAAAACTTCTATTAAGTTATTTTAAGTTACTTTACGACCAAGAATTAATAAATCACACTCAATTGTGTCTAAATTGGCTATTTGTGGCAAATATCCCCAAGTTTGAAAGCCAAATAGCTCAAACAATTTCACGCTAGGTTGATTGTGGGCAAAAATAAAACCTAAAAGAGTTTTTAGCCCTAAGCTAGGACTATGGGCGATCGCGTAAGTAAGCAGCTTATACGCCACGCGCTGACGTTGATAGGCTGGAGCAACATAAATGCTAATTTCCGCCGTTGCTTGATAGGCTGGTCGCCCGTAAAATGATTGAAAACTTAGCCAGCCCAGGATAACTCGATTTGTTTCCATTACTAGGATTGGGCGCAGAGTAGACGAGTGCTGGTAAAACCAATCGAGGCGACTTTCCACAGATACGGGGTCTAGGTCGGCTGTTGCTAAACGGCTGGGGATAGAAGCATTATAGATAGCAACGATCGCACTTAAATCGGTTTCCACCGCATTCCTGATATACATAAGTTAGGTTTGTACCTATAAAAGTAAAGCTTGACAACATGAATAGTAATTTCCAACAATGGAATGCCAACCTATACGATAGTAAGCATAAATTTGTCTCCTGGCTGGCTACAGATTTAGTAGAATTGCTATCGCCAAAAGCAGAAGAACGTATACTAGATCTTGGTTGCGGTACGGGACATCTCACTCAAAAAATTGCTACTTATGGCTCGGAAGTTTTAGGGATTGATAGTGCGGAAACAATGATTTCTCAGGCACGTAAAAATTATCCTAATCTACAATTTGCGGTTGTAGACGCAACGAAGCTAGAATTTAGAGAAGAATTTGACGCAGTTTTTTCTAACGCAGTGCTTCACTGGATTAAGCAACCAGAAAAAGTTATTGCAGGTGTTTGGAAGTCGCTTAAACCAAAGGGGCGTTTTGTCGCTGAATTTGGCGGTAAGGGAAACATTAATTTAATCCAAACTGCACTAAATAAAGCAATTTATACAGAAAATTCTGCGTTTGATGAGGTAGTAAATCCTAATTACTTTCCTAGTATTGCGGAATATGGCAGTTTATTAGAAAAACAAGGTTTTGAGTTGACTTTTGCGACATTATTTGCTCGTCCTACTCCTTTAGAAGATGGAGAAAGGGGAATGGTTAATTGGCTCAAAATGTTTAGAAATAGTATACTCGCCTCCTTTGATGAAGATACTCAAGCAAGGATTTTGTCTAATGTAGAAGATGTGTTGCGCCCAACATTATATAAAAATGGTACGTGGTTTGCAGATTACCGCCGTTTGCGTATAGTTGCAATTAAAGAATGATCCGTCGAAACTTAATTCTACGCCTAAGTGCGATCGCATTATTATTTGTCTTACTAACAAGCTGCGCTCAAAACTCTCCACCGCAATCCTTAACTGTGTCGGTGGCGGCTAGTCTGCAAAATGTGATGCAAGAAGTAAAACAAGACTATGTTAATATTCAGCCAGACGTAAAAATTACCTACAATTTTGGTGCTTCTGGGGCTTTACAGCAACAAATTGAACAAGGCGCAAATGTAGATGTATTTATTTCTGCTGCTGCTAAACAAATGGATGCTTTGCAAAGCAAAAACTTAGTACTTGCTGATACTCGAAAAAATCTGCTAGGTAATCAAATTGTGTTGATTGTACCGAATAATGCACAAGATATTTCCAGCTTCAAAGATTTAACACGCGATCGCATTACTAAAATTGCTTTAGGCGAACCTAAAAGTGTACCTGCGGGAAAATATGCTCAAGAAGTTTTGAATTACTTTAAAATATTTGAACTTACTAAATCTAAGTTTATTTTTGCTAAAGATGTCCGTCAAGTTTTAAGTTATGTAGAGACCGAAAATGTTGATGCAGGCATTGTTTATGCCACTGATGCCAAACTATCAAAATTAGTGAAAATTGTTGCAACGGCTCCAGCCAAATCTCATTCCCCTGTAGTCTATCCAGTTGCAGTTATTCAAAGTAGTAAAAATATTACTCAAGCTAAAAGTTTTGTAAGTTTTTTATTAAGCAAAGAAGCTAATAATATCTATGAGAAATATAGTTTTACAAACCTATAAATAATTAAGACTGTCTACGTCAGATTTATTTTATATATATCCAATGAATCTAGATTTATCTCCCCTTTGGATATCTCTTAAAACTGCTTTTACAGCTACAGTAATTACATTCTTTTTAGGAATTGCTACAGCTTGGTGGGTATTTAACTATCATGGCAAAGGCAAAAACTTAATAGATGGCTTACTTACTCTCCCCTTAGTTTTACCGCCTACAATAGTTGGCTTTTTCTTATTATTAATACTAGGGAGAAATGGTATAGGGCAATTGCAACCATTAGGAATTACTGTAATTTTTACTTGGTATGCAACAGTAATCGCAGCTATTGTAGTTGCTTTTCCGCTAATGTATAAAACGGCGCTAGGAACCTTTAAACAAATAGACTCAAATTTGCTCGCAGCAGCGCGGACGCTAGGCGCATCAGAGTGGCGCGTATTTTGGCAGATTGCTTTACCTCTAAGCCAGTCGGGAATTATCGCCGGAACAATACTAACTTTTGCTCGTGCTTTAGGCGAATTTGGTGCAACTTTAATGCTTGCTGGCAATATTCCCGGAAAAACTCAAACTATCCCAATTGCGATATTTTTTGCTGCCGAAGGTGGGGAAATAAATAGCGCTTTGGGTTGGGTTTTGGTAATCGTAGCAGTTTCTCTAGCGGCGACGTTTGGATTAAATTATTGGGCAGATTTGCCGCAGATAAAAGAAACTTCTCCCCAATACGCAGAGGTAAATTATCTAATTCCTCATTCCTTCGCTCTTGAAGGGGTTAAAAGGTTGAGTGAAAATAATTTGTTAGTGGATATCCAAAAATATTTGCTTAATTATAATCTGACAACAAAATTTAATGCTGATACCCATCCTCTCGGATTATTAGGAGCTTCGGGAGCAGGTAAAAGTATGATTTTGCGCTGCATCGCTGGATTAGAAAAGCCTGATAGTGGTTGCATTGTGCTAAATGGACGAGTGCTGTTTGATGCCCAAAAACAAATTAATTTACCTATACGCGATCGCCATATTGGTTTTGTCTTCCAAAATTATGCTCTGTTTCCTCACCAAAATATTGCTCAAAATATTGCTTTTGGGTTACAACACTTGTCACCCACCAACCGAAATCAGCGCGTAAACCAACTCATTACTCTCATGCACCTCCAAGGACTACAAAACCGCTATCCCAGAAGCTTATCCGGCGGACAGCAGCAGCGAGTAGCCTTAGCTAGGGCTTTAGCAGTGCAACCAGAGGTACTTTTACTAGACGAACCATTTTCTGCGCTAGATACTCACCTCCGCAGCCAGCTAGAAAAGCAGCTAATTTCTACCCTAAGTAACTATCAAGGTGTAACCCTATTTGTCACCCATAACTTAGAAGAAGCTTATCGAGTTTGTAAAAATCTTTTGGTGCTGTCCGGAGGCAAAACGGCGGATTATGGCTCTAAAGAAAGCATTTTCGAGCGTCCTCGCACATTTACTACTGCTCAAATCACTGGGTGTAAAAATTTCTCCCGCGCTCAAGCCATTTCACCTCAACAGGTTCGAGCAATGGATTGGGATTGTACTTTGCACGTGATGGAAAGTTTTAACACAGAACCTATTTCTAGCCAATTACACATAGGTATTCGCGCTCATCAGCTAATTTTTAGAGACATACCAACAGCCGAGAATACTTTCCCTTGCTGGGTTGTACAAACTAGCGAAACACCCCACCGCATGACAATTTATCTCAAACTACACAAGCCGCCCACTCAACTTAACGATTATCATCTGCAAGCAGAAGTTTTTAAGGAAAAGTGGGCTGATTTAAAAGCTCGTCCGTCTCCTTGGCTAGTGTATTTAGATCCAGTACGACTATTTTTAATGGAGAGCTAGTTTGCCCTAGACAATCAGTGCCAATACCTGCTTTAGAACGCAGAATGTGCTAGAATCATAACAGAATTTGATATGAATATAGCAGCTATTTGGAAGAATTTGGCGCTTTATTGAGTTTCTATACTAAAATTTCATGTTTTTGGAGCTTTTTAAGCTATGACGATCTCTCAGGAGAGGATTATCCCCACCGATTTGCGTAATGAAATGTCCCGGTCTTACCTAGAATACGCCATGAGCGTAATTGTAGGTCGGGCGCTTCCAGATGCCAGGGATGGTCTAAAACCTGTGCATCGCCGCATTCTTTACGCAATGCACGAACTAGGACTAACCGCAGATCGTCCGTTTCGTAAGTGCGCCCGTGTAGTCGGGGAAGTATTGGGTAAGTATCACCCCCACGGAGATACGGCGGTATATGATGCTCTAGTGCGGATGGCACAAGACTTTTCAATGCGATCGCCCCTCATCAACGGGCATGGTAATTTTGGCTCGATAGACAACGATCCACCCGCCGCAATGCGATACACAGAATGTCGCTTGCAGTCTTTAACAGGCGACTCGCTATTACGGGATATAGAAGCAGAAACAGTAGATTTTACCGATAACTTTGACGGTTCCCAGCAAGAACCAACTGTACTACCCGCCCGGATTCCCCAATTGTTGCTCAATGGTTCTTCAGGAATTGCCGTCGGGATGGCAACAAATATTCCTCCCCACAACTTAGGTGAATTGATCGATGGCTTAAAAGCCCTAATTTATAATCCAGAAATTACCGATCTGGAATTAATGCAGTATATTCCAGGTCCCGACTTCCCCACCGGAGGACAGATCCTTGGAACAGCAGCAATTAAAGAAGCTTACACTACTGGGCGTGGTTCAATTTGTATGCGCGGCGTAGCAGCAATTGAAACTATCGAACAAAGAGGTCGTCCCGACCGAGAAGCGATTATTATCACCGAATTGCCCTACCAGACAAATAAGGCAGCGCTGATCGAGAAAATCGCGGAAATGGTAAACGAAAAGCGCCTAGAAGGAATTTCCGATATTCGAGACGAAAGCGATCGCGATGGGATGCGAATAGTCATAGAACTAAAGCGCGATGCCTATCCCCGCGTAGTGCTAAACAACCTGTATAAGCAAACACCCGTGCAGGCAAACTTTGGCGCAAATATGTTGGCGCTGGTAAATAACGATCCTCAGTTGCTAACGCTCAAGCAGTTTTTACAGGTATTTTTAGACTTTCGGATTGTAGCAATTACCCGCCGCACCCGCTACGAATTGCGTAAAGCAGAAGAACGGGATCATCTGTTGCAAGGCTTACTAATTGCTCTAGTAAATTTAGACGCAATTATTGTCACGATTCGTCAAGCGGCCGATACGCCTACAGCTAAAGTAGAATTGATAGAGTCTTTCTCGCTTAGTGAACAACAAGCTGATGCAATTTTGCAGATGCAACTGCGCCGCTTGACAGCTTTAGAAGCAGATAAAATCCGCAATGAACACGATGACTTACAAACGCAAATTACCGACTTGCAGGATATATTGGCAAGACGCGAGCGGATTTTAGAAATCGTTGAAACCGAAGTCGAGCAAATCAAAGCTGCCCACTCCACCCCCAGACGGACAGTAATTGAGCCGGATTTAGGGGAACTTGGAGACATTGACTTAATAGCTAATGAAAAAGCCTTAATTTTGCTGACAGAGCAAGGTTACATCAAACGGATGCCTGTAAGCACTTTTGAGGCGCAAAGTAGAGCAACGCGCGGCAAAGCTGGAGCAAAAATCAAAGAGGATGATGGGATTGAGCATTTTCTAACCTGCTGCGATCATGACAGCATCCTATTTTTTAGCGATCGCGGTGTAGTTTACTCCCTCAAGGCTTACCAAATTCCTGCCGCATCGCGCACGAGCCGAGGCGCAGCAATTGTCCAGATGTTGCCTATCCCCAGAAATGAAAAAATTACCTCTATCGTCCCAGTCAGCGAGTTTACTAGCGATGAATACTTGGTAATGTTGACTCGCAACGGATACATCAAAAAAACTGACTTAGCTGCTTTTAGTAACATTCGAGCAAATGGATTAATCGCTATTTCTCTAGAAGATGGCGACGAGCTTCGGTGGGTACGACGGGCAAGAAATGAAGACAGTATCATCATTGGTTCGCGTTCTGGCATGGCAATCCACTTTAGAACCAATCGAGAACAATTGCGCCCTTTAGGGAGAGCAACTCGCGGGGTAAGAGCGATGAAGCTAAAAGCTGGGGACGAGCTAATTGGCATGGATATTTTGCCAAGTACAGTTCTTGCCACATTGCCTGTATTAGACACTGATATCGAAGAAATCGAGATTGAAGAAGTAGAAATTATTGAAAGTGAAGTCGAAATTGAAGAAGTAGAAATTACTGAAAGTGAAATCGAACAAACTGAAGTAGCGGTTACTGAGGGTACAGGACCTTGGGTGTTAATTATTACTATGGGCGGCTATGGTAAACGAGTCCCAGTGGCTCAGTTTAAACTCTACAACCGAGCAACTAAGGGCAAAATTGCCACCAAATTTAAACCCCGTAAAATTCAAGACAAACTCGCAGCCCTCCGCGTTGTCAACGCCGATGATGAATTAATGATGGTAACAAGTCGCGGGATTATTATTCGTCAAACCGTTAACGCCATTCCAACGCAGTCGAGAACGGCAACCGGGGTAAGAGTGCAGCGTTTGGATGAAGACGATGCGATCGCAGATGTGGCTTTAGTTCCACCCAATGTCATTGATGATGTTGAGGCATAAGCAAATAGGAGCATGGGGTTCTTCCCCTCTATTTGTTGCTTTTTTGGCTGGGGCAATGATGGGCATAACTGTTGCACCTGTGGGCGCATGGTTTTTAGCCTGGATTGCTCTAGCACCGCTATGGGTAATAGTTGTAGAAGCGACATCTAAAACTAATGTTTTTCTTTGTGCTTTACTGTGGGGAATTGGCTATCACGGTGTAGCAATTTGGTGGATTACAGGTATTCACCCGATGACGTGGATGGGAGTGCCTTGGCTTGCTAGTTTAGCTATTGCTGCTTTTTGCTGGACATTCCTGACGCTGTGGGGAGCGGCTTTAGTTGCGATTTGGGCAACCTCCATGACTTTTTTGGGGAAAAGTTCAATTTTCCCCATCCGCGTTTTAGTTGGCGTAACTTTATGGTGTGGTTTAGAAAGTCTTTGGAGCAAAGGCGCGTTGTGGTGGACTACCCTTGCTTATACTCAAAGCCCCCACAACATAGCAATTTTACATTTAGGTCAAATATCTGGAACTACGGCGGTAACAGCAGCCTTAGTTGCCGTTAACTTGTTAGTTGCCGAAGCTTGGATTAACCGTCATAGAGGCTATTTAAATGCGGCTTCCTTACTCGTAGGATTGCATTTAATTGGATGGGGACTCGCCACCCAGCCACTAATTCAAACCCCAGAAACGGCCTTAAAAGTCGGAATTATTCAAGGTAATATTCCTAATGAAATTAAGCTCTATGCGGGTGGTTTACGTCAGGCTATTGAAGGTTATACCACTGGCTACAAAACCTTGGCTGACCAAGGAGTTGAGGCAGTTTTGACTCCAGAAGGAGCATTGCCTTTGTTTTGGCGAGATATACCAGGTACTTCTTTCTACAAGGCTGTGCAAGAAAAAAGGGTTGTTGCTTGGTTGGGAGCATTTGGAGAGCAAGGGCGCAGCTATACAAACTCGCTATTTACGCTTACAGGTACGGGGGAAATTTACAGCCGCTACAACAAAGTAAAGTTAGTACCTTTGGGCGAGTATATTCCGTTTGCAGAAATTTTGGGGACATTAATAGATCGCCTTTCCCCGTTAGAAGCTCATCAAGTTGCAGGCGCAGACAACCAAGTATTTGACACACCCTTTGGACGCGCGATCGCAAGTATTTGTTATGAATCAGCCTTTTCCGAGCATTTACGCCGCCAAACGGCACTAGGTGGTCAATTTATTCTCAGCGCTGCCAATAACGCCCACTACAGCCCCGCAATGCCCGTTCAACACCACGCTCAAGACGTAATGCGGGCGATTGAAAGTAATCGCTGGGCAGTACGAGCAACGAACACAGGTTATTCTGGAATCGTCGATCCGCACGGAAAAACTAAGTGGATATCTAAGCTCAATACCTACCAATTACACGCTGCAACTATTTATCGCCGGGAAACAAAAACTTTGTACGTGCGTACTGGCGATTGGTTAATGCTATTGCTATTGACGTTAAGTTTGATAGTTTTGGGGCTAACTTTAAATAATAGTAGAAGTCGCATTCAACTTTAAAAAGTTAAGACATAATCACCTATGACTCAGACCATATCTAAACAAGTGACCTTTGACGAATTTATTGCTTGGTATCCAGAAAAGTCAGAATGCGGTTATGAATTGCACGATCGCACGATTGTAGAAATGCCTAAACCGACTGGAAAACACTCAGAAATAGCAGGTTTTCTTGCAGCAGAACTTAACTTTGCAATCCGACAACAGAAACTTTCTTACTTTATACCCAAAGAGTGTGTAGTTAAATCTGATAGCGATCGCTCTGGCTACGAACCCGACTTGATAGTTTTGGATAGACAAACTATTATTAGCGATCCTAGATGGGAGAGAGAATCAATAATTACTCAAGGCAATTCTGTTAGATTAGTTATCGAAGTTGTCAGCCCTAACTGGCGCACCGACTACGGACACAAGCTTGCTGATTACGAGACTTTGGGTATTCCTGAATACTGGATTGTAGACTACTTAGGTTTGGGCGGTAAGCGGTATATAGGCAACCCCAAACAGCCAACAATTTCAGTTTATAGTTTAGTTGAGGATGAGTATCAAGTTAGTCAGTTTCGATTTCGCGAAGTCATCGAATCGCCGACTTTAAAAGACTTAAATTTGACCGCCGAGCAAGTTTTTACCGCCGGAATGCTTACATAAATTACTACTTTGCTTGAAAATTTAGCAAGTGATTTGCTGTAACTTGTGGTTGCTCTAAATGAGGGACATGACCGCAATTAAGCCATATTAATTCGGAAAGTGCCAAAGCATTCTTAAACTTTTCCGCGTCTATTTTAGGCAATGTCTCATCTAATTCGCCCCACAAAATTAATGTCTGCGTGTTAATTTGGTCAATTTTTCCGGCTAAGTCACCATAACCACCACTTTTAGTAAAACTCGTCATTGCTGCTTGCCAATTAGACATTTCTAAGTGCAACACTGCACATCTAATTGCTTCAATTTCACTAGGCTTTAAATTACCAAAACTACTACCCAAAAATAGCGCTTGCAGTTTGCGCTGTCGCCAATACTCAGTTGCCAAGTAGTCTAGAGGCGGAAATAAAAACTTACCTAAAGGAAAATCACCGCTAAAACCGACACTATTTATTAATACCAACTTCTCAACAGCATGAGGATAAGTAAGCGTAAAATCTATCGCGGTTGCACCTCCCATAGATGTGCCAACTAGCGTTACTGGGCGGTTAATTAGCGTTTTCCAAAAGGAGTATAAATGAGTTTTGATTGTGCTGGGATTGTAATCAATTTGAGGTAATCTTTCGGTAAAACCAAAACCTAATAAATCGACCGCCCACGTCTGGTTATGGGCAGCAAGTAGGGGTAAAAGGCTGCGAAATTCTAGTACAGAACTATCAAAACCATGTAGTAGGAGTATCGGTTTCCCTGCCCCTTGACAAACGTAAGAAGTTGCGATCGCGCTCTTGCTTAAAGGAGTCAAAACTAGCTCTCGTTTAATACTTTTTGCTAAAGCAATTGAGGTATTTTCTTGTAGTAAATTAACTTTGTAGGGCAAAAAACTAGCAAACATTTTAACTGATAATCGTAATTTTACTGACTGCTGTATTTGCTTTTTCCCTAGCTTCTTGGATACTATTTCCTTTAGCTAAAGCAACTCCCATTCTCCGCCCTGGACGAGAATTAGGCTTAGCAAACAATCGCAAGTCTACATCTTGTTGATCTAAAGCTTCCGCTACTCCTGTAAAGGAAATACGCTCAAAATTAAGACTTGCTAAAATTACCGCACTAGCAGAGCATCCTAACTGGTTTATATTTGGTATGGGCAAACCTAGTATTGCTCTTAAATGTAACTCAAATTCGTTTAGATTTTGAGAAATTAATGTTACCATCCCTGTATCGTGAGGTCTAGGGGAAAGTTCGGAAAATATCACCTCATCATTAGTAACAAAAAATTCTACCCCAAATATGCCTGCTCCACCGAGTTCATCCGTAACTTTTTGGGCAATTTGTTCCGCTTCTGCTAATAACTTATTGTCAATAATAGCAGGCTGCCAAGACTCTTGATAATCTCCTTTTTCTTGACGATGACCAATAGGAGAACAAAAAATAGTTGGAGCATTCCACTGTTTAATAGTTAGTAGAGTTATTTCTTCTTCAAAGTTAATAAATTCCTCAATAATAACTTTTTGGCTATCACCTCTAGAATTTGCGATCGCATAATTCCACGCTTGCTCAACTTCCTGCGGATTATTGACTAAAGATTGACCTTTACCGGAAGAAGACATTACAGGCTTAACGACATGGGGAAAGCCGATTTCCTCTGTTGCTAACCTAAATTCTGCTAAAGAAGTAGCATAAGCATATTTAGCAGTTCTAATCCCTAATTTAGTATGTGCTAATTCTCGAATCCGATCCCGATTCATAGTGTAATGAGTTGCTGTTGCTGTTGGAATAACTGTTATTCCTCGCTGCTCAAATTCAATCAATTTTTCGGTTCTAATAGCTTCAATTTCTGGAATAATAAAATCAGGCTGATGCTTCTGGACAATAGCGTCCAATTCATCGCCATTGAGCATAGAAATTACTTCCTTTGCATCAGCAACTTGCATTGCCGGAGCATGATCGTAACAATCGACAGCGACAACATAGTTTCCCAAGCGTTTTGCTGCGATCGCAAATTCTTTTCCTAATTCCCCCGAACCTAGTAACATCAACTTTTGCGGGATATTAACAGGATATTGCATAGGTAGGTTAAATATTGAGCAAAACTATCATAGGCGATCGCAACTTATAAACGACTTTGCAAACTTGCTAAGAAGCTTCACCAGTAATTGTATTCGCTGACTGGTTAAATAGTAACTGCCGCGACTTTTCAATATCAAGGGCTTGCTCCTTAAACGCCTCAGCCTTTTCGTAAGCCCGAATAGTTGCTGGACGCGCCTTAATTGCCTCAAACCAGCGCTTTAAGTGAGGAAAATCATCTAGTTTCTGACCTTGCAACTCGTAACCTGCAATCCAAGGATAAGACGCAATATCGGCAATAGAATAACTACCAGCAACAAATTCTCTTTCTTCTAGGCGCTTATTTAGCACTGCATACAAGCGTCCGGTCTCATTAACATAGCGATTAATCGCATAAGGGATTTTTTCAGGAGCATAGCGGTTGAAATGGTGATTTTGTCCAGCCATCGGCCCCTAGCCTCCCATTTGCCAGAATAACCATTCTAAAGCTGCGGTGCGATCGCGCAAATCCGTAGGAATCAGTTTGCCAATTTTCTGGGCTAGATACAGCAAGATTGCCCCCGATTCAAACACAGAAATAGGATCGCCACCGCCAACGGGTTCGCGGTCAACAATTGCCGGAATCCGATTATTAGGAGCAATCTTAAGAAATTCAGGCTGAAACTGATCGCCAGTGCCAATATTAATTGGAATAATAGTGTAACGCACGTCAGTTTCTTCTAAAAACATCGTAATTTTGTGACCGTTGGGCGTTGTCCAGTAGTAAAGATCGATCATAGTTATTTCTCTGCGTATAGATACTTTATTGTAGGTTCTGTCGCCAAAACGGCTAAGAGAAGTTATCTAGTGCAACCATTGCCCAAAGTTGGCGCAAGCTTGCGCTTCAAGTATTTTCACTCGGCTTTGACGTAAAATATAAGGGTTTATCCCTCGCCACAAATCATTATTTGAGTGTAAATAAGAGTAAGGGAAAGAAACGCTGAAGGGTTGACTTTTATTGTTTTTCTGTCTCTAGATAGTGGGTAGCTGACAACAGAAAAATCTAAGCTAAAGCCTGCAACTATAACTTTCAAAAATTACTCATGAATAGCGAAACAACTCCAAGTCAAGCCGAAAAAAGTAGTGAGAATGAGGAAGGCGTAGAGCTAAAGGCGGAAGTTCTTGATCGCATTAAGCATCCTCCGTCAATTGCTGATGCCATGATGGAGTTGAGTCCAGAAGAACGAGCCAGCAATCCGGCTGTAGTACCGCAAATGTACGATGAATCTGGCGATTTGAGAGATGACAGGAAGCGCGATGATTGAATTAATAATTTACGCATGAGTCGATTGTTTTGACACAATTAATTCGAGATATTGGCGAAAAAGGGCTTTTAGCAAGATTGCAGCGTTTTTGTCCCGCAGAAATTATCGGCGATGATGGAGCGGTAATCCCAACTTTGCCGGGGCATTCTCTAGTTGTGACGACAGATGTACTGGTAGATCAAGTACATTTCAGCTTTCGCACTACTTCCCCAGAAGATGCTGGATGGCGCGCGGTGGCTGCCAATTTATCGGATTTAGCGGCGATGGGTGCTACGCCATTAGGTATTACCGTCGGTTTGGCACTTCCAGGCGATGTTGCTGTTGATTGGGTAGAGCGGCTATATCAGGGAATGAATCAATGTCTGCAATCTCACAATACGGCGATTATTGGCGGCGATCTCTGCCGCTCTCCTATAACTACTATCGCAATTACAGCTTTTGGACAAGTTGACCCCAATTATACTATCCGCCGCAATGCTGCTTCAGTGGCAGATGCGATCGTTGTCACGGGCGTTCACGGTGCATCCCGTGCCGGGTTAGAATTATTGCTACATCCAGAATTAGGGCAGTTATTGACTGATAGCGATCGCTTGTCCTTAATCACCGTCCATCAACGCCCCCAACCTAGACTAGATCTCTTACCTCTACTTAGACAAATTGCTCCACCAATTGCCGGGATGGATAGCAGTGATGGGTTAGCAGATGCGGTATTGCAGTTATGTAAAGCAAGTTCAGTAGGCGCAATAATTGAACGTCAAGATATCCCAATGCCTAGCGCTTTTGCTAACTGGCTTACTCCACAGCAAGCATTAGATTACGCTTTATACGGCGGTGAAGATTTTGAATTAGTGCTATGTATGCTACCCATTCAAGCTAGGGCAATAATCCAAAAACTTGGCAAAGGTGCGGCAATTATTGGCACGATAACAGCTAATCAAAGTATAATCTTAAGCGACTTTTCTAACCAATACCCTGACCAATTACTCACTCTTGATCAGAGCTTTCAACATTTTTAACTGCTTGCTAATACTTTAAATAGCTATTTATCTATATACTTCCGTACAAGATGAATAACGTGATTTAATCCATTATGAAGTCGCCTAAACGAAAACCCCGACGAAGTTATTCGCTTCAACCGGGGCTTGCAACACTGTTTTAGCTTTGCGTATTATTCACAGAGGGCAGACAATTTTATCCAAAGCGGATATCTTAAACCCACTTTCGAGCCATTAATTCAGCCAAATCAACTACCCGTTGACTGTAGCCCCATTCGTTGTCATACCACGCCATAACTTTAACCATGTCATTACCCATAACCATCGTTAGACTAGCATCCACAATTGAGGATGCGTCATGACCTTTATAATCTGACGAAACTAAGGGTAAATCGCTGTATGCCAAAATGCCTTTAAGAGAATTTTCTGCCGCTTCTTGCAAAACTTGGTTTACTTCTTCAGCGAAGGTATGTTTCTCAACTTGAACTACCAAGTCTACCATCGAAACATTAGGCGTAGGTACGCGCAAAGCTACACCGTTTAACTTACCTTTCAAGCCTGGCAGAACTAAAGCTACAGCTTTGGCTGCGCCTGTTGAAGTTGGGACAATGTTCATTGCTGCGGCTCTTGCCCGTCTTACATCCCGGTGACTAGCATCCAATAGACGCTGATCTCCAGTGTAACTGTGGGTAGTAGTCATTGTGCCTTTGATGATGCCAAAATTTTCGTCTAATACTTTAGCAATTGGTGCTAGGCAATTAGTTGTACAACTAGCATTACTAATTACAACGTGCTGCTCGTGGTTGTATTCGTGGTCGTTGACACCAACAACGAATGTACCATCATCATTTTTACCTGGAGCCGTAATTAAAACTTTTTTAGCACCTGCTTTTAAATGCTTGGATGCTCCTTCTTTGCTGACAAAAACGCCCGTAGATTCAATGATTAGGTCAATTTCCCAATCTTTCCAAGGCAAGTTTTCGGGGTTGCGATCGCTTGTACATTTGATCGTCTTGCCATTAATTATTATTGAGTTGTCGTCGGCACTAATATCAGCACTGTGCAACGTTCCTAGCATTGTGTCATACTTGAGCAGGTGAGCGTTGGTTTTTGGATCGGAAGTATCATTGATAGCGACGAGATCGATGTTACTATTTTCTCGACCCAGCCAGCAGCGCGTAAAGTTGCGCCCGATGCGTCCAAACCCGTTGATCGCGACTCTAATCACAGCGTCTTGCCCTCTGGTATGTATTGAATAAACTTTTGGTATTGAACCACATCATATCGCAAAGGGCGGTTCATTATAACCTGCTGCAAGTTCGCTTTCCAAAAAATAGGAATTTATTTCACATCTAGCCCAAATATAAGTTATGGCACTGGATATAGCTATTGACAACTTCAGGAACTAAGCTACTAATGGCTTGGTGATCGCGGTTCTTATGGCGACTCAAACTTGATGATATCTGTAACGTTAAAAATGGCTGCTTGCTTTGCCATTAGTGAATTTAACTAACATTAGAGCAAGAAATCTATCGAAATGCACGATAGAGAAATTTCATAGATTATACTATCCACAAAATCTAATTATTGATATGATAGCGCGTGACATTCATCCCCGATCCGGTAGTGTGGTGGAGTGTAAGGAGCAAAAATGTCAAATTCTGTCGATTTTAGCGGCAAACCATTTCATTTCATCGGTATTGGTGGAATTGGAATGTCTGCCTTGGCTTATATTTTGGCTAAACGCCAACTGCCTGTATCTGGTTCAGACCTCCGCTCTAGCCATATTACTCAAAAATTACAAGCAGTGGGAGCGTATATATTTACTAGCCAAGAGGCAAGCAATTTAGAATTTTTCCTAACTGAAAAACAATCTCACTCCATAGCAGTTAAAACCAGAGTAAATAGTACAGACGCGATCGCAAAGACCATTAATAAGCCAGAACTTGCTAACTCTAAATCCTTACCTCAAGTAGTCTGCTCTACCGCTATAAATGCCGCAAATGTAGAATTGCAAGCGGCGCTAGATTTGGGTTGCCCAGTATTTCACCGCTCCGACTTATTAGCCGCTTTAATGGAGGATTACTCTACAATTGCCGTAGCCGGAACTCATGGCAAAACTACCACAAGCAGCGCAATTGCTTATATGCTACTGCAAGCAGGACTCGATCCTACGATCGTTGTGGGCGGGGAAGTATTGGCTTGGGAAGGCAATGCAAGACTTGGCAAAAGTGAGTATTTAGTAGCGGAAGCTGATGAATCGGATGGATCGCTAGTTAAATTATCGGCGGCAATTGGTGTAATCACAAACATTGAACTAGATCATCCCGATCATTACGCAGATTTGGAGCAAGTAGTCACAACATTCCTTACCTTCGCCCTTCGCTGTCAAATATTGGTAGGGTGTGTTGATTGCGAAACGGTAAAAAGTCGCCTAAAACCACAAATAAGCTACAGTCTGCAACCAACCGGGGCAGATTATACTGTTAGCGATATTGAGTACCGCGCCGATGGCACAACAGCTACCGTGTGGGAGCGAGGACAAGCTTTAGGAGTGTTGAATTTGCGATTGCTGGGTAAACACAATCTTAGTAATGCGATCGCGTCTGTAGCCGTAGGTAGGCTGTTAAAGTTAGATTTTGCCACCATCGCTCGAAGCCTAGTTACCTTTGTCGGCGCAAGTCGTCGCTTTGAAGTGCGCGGCGAAGCAGGTGGTATTACTTTTATCGACGATTATGCCCACCACCAGAGCGAAATCCGCGCCACGTTAGAATCAGCGCGTCTGCAAGCACAAGCGGGAGCAAGAGTAGTAGCAATTTTTCAACCCCACCGCTACAGCCGTACCCTGACTTTTTTAACAGAGTTTGCTGAGTCTTTCAAAAATGCTGATTTAGTTGTAATTACAGATATTTATAGTGCTGGAGAGCAAGATTTGGGATTAGTTAGCAGCCAAAAATTGGTCGAACTAATTGCCCAACAACAAGGGAAAGTGACTTACCAACCTAGTTTAAACTCCGTCTCTAAGTTTCTGCTGGAAAACCTCCGCTCTGGAGACATTGCCTTATTTTTAGGAGCAGGAAATCTCAATCAAATTATCCCTAGTGTGATTGATGCGATTTCTCAAAGGTCTGCCTAATTCAAAATTATTTGTTAGCACTATGTACTTACCAGCAACCGAATGTCAAATTAAAGCCCAAATTCCCCTATCAACTTTAACCTCGTTTCGAGTTGGAGGGCCTGCCGAGTGGTACGTTGCACCGCGTAATTTAGACCAGTTAAAAGCTAGTTTTGCTTATGCTCAAACGCGGGAATTAGAAATTACAATGCTGGGAGCAGGATCGAACTTACTAATTAGCGATCGCGGTATTCCTGGCTTAGTTATTAGCACTCGTCATCTGCGCCATAGCGAATTTGACCCCCAAACAGGTATTGTTACAGTCGCCGCCGGAGAGCCACTACCACGCCTAGCTTGGCAAGCCGCCGCTAGAGGATGGCAAGGCTTGGAATGGGCGGTAGGGATTCCAGGGAGCATTGGTGGTGCGGTAGTTATGAATGCTGGCGCTCATAAAAGCTGCATGGCGGATATGTTGGTTAATGCTCAAGTGCTTTTACCGTCTGGGAAGATAGAAATTCTAACTTTAGAACAATTAGGTTATGCCTACCGGACTTCGGCGCTGCAAGGAAGTAATAGCTTAGTTACTCAAGCTAGTTTGCAACTCCAACCAGGCTATGATTCAAGTCTAGTTATGGCAACTACTAGCCAACACCTAGAACAACGAAGAACGAGTCAGCCTTATCATTTGCCTAGTTGTGGCAGCGTATTTCGCAACCCTTTACCTTATACCGCAGGCTGGCTGATCGAACAAAGCGGACTCAAAGGCTACCAAGTTGGTGCGGCACAAATAGCCCAACGTCATGCCAATTTTATACTTAATTGCGGTGGTGCTAAAGCTAACGATATCTTTAGGTTAATTAACTACGTCCAGCAACAAGTGCAGCAAAATTGGTCTATCTGGCTGCATCCAGAAGTGAGGATGTTGGGGGAATTTCAACCGATTGCTTAAAGCGCGATCGCAAATAAATCCTTGGAACTTCCGTAGCGCATCTATAATTTAATGGAACTTTAATAGCATTTTTACGCGGTCAATATCATGACAAAAGGACAAGGGTTTGGGTTTGGTCTAGGCAAGATGAAAGAATTAGCTGATGCTTTCAAAAAAGCCCAGCAAGTTCAAGAAAGTGCTAAAACGCTGCAAATAGAATTGGAGCAAATGGAAATATCCGGCGAAGCTGGTGGTGGACTCGTTAAAGTAGTCTTAAGCGGCAATCAAGAACCGAGGCGAGTGGAAATTTCTCCTGAAGCTGTATCCGAGGGAGCAGACGTACTTTCTGACCTCGTAACGGCAGCCATGAAAGATGCTTACAACAAATCTACTGGCATAATGCGCGAACGGATGGAAGAATTAACCAGTGGGTTAGAGTTACCTGGGATGTAAACATTTTTTGAGTGCGGCGCTAGTTCAAGGGTAGTGCCAGCACTCTAGTCAAACTTATGGCTTATAAACTTTTATTTGTCTGCTTGGGTAATATCTGTAGGTCGCCCACGGCGGAAAATATTATGAATCATTTGATCGAGCAGGCAAATTTGGAAAGTCGCATTGTCTGCGATTCGGCGGGTACGGCAAGCTATCATATTGGCAATCCTGCTGACAAGCGCATGAGCGCCGCCGCCAGTAAGCTAGGTATTAAGCTTGTTGGCCAGGCTCGTCAGTTGCAAGCATCAGATTTAAAGGATTTTGACTTGATTCTAGCTATGGACAAAAACAATTATCGAGATATTTTAGCTCTCGATCCAACAAACCAATACAGCGATAAAGTCCGTTTGATATGCGATTATTGCTCCAATTACTCTACTTCGGAAGTTCCCGATCCTTATTACGGGGGTACGGAAGGTTTTAATTATGTAATCGATCTATTACTTGATGCTTGTACTTCCTTACTACAAGCAGTGAAAAAAGAGTAGAAACGTTCCAGTAAGATGTTTTTACTCCAATAAATGATTTTTGATCGTAAAACAAACTAACTCCGCACGGTTGCTAGTACTCGTTTTTCTTAACAAACTGCTGACGTATTTTTCAATAGTGCGAGGACTCAAGTGTAAATGAGTGCCTATCTCTGCATTAGAAAGCCCATGAGTGAGTAATAAGACTACCTGCTGTTCGCGCGAAGTTAGATGCATGGGTAGTTTGTCAGTTTTTGTTGTGATCGCACTTAATCGCCTTAAATGAGGACTAACTTCCGTTATGAAAGACGCACGATATTCCGATTGCAGCATTTGCTTTCGCTCTAAAAGATTATGAATTGCTGCACCTAATTCTTGTAGCTCAAATGGTTTGGGTAAATAAATATCGCAACCTGACATATAGCCTTGAATACGTTCTTCAGTTTTGTTTCTAGCACTCAAAAATATTACTGGTAACAAGCGAAACACTGGATGCTGGCGCACTTGCCTAACGAGTTCGTAACCATTTAGACGGGGCATAATAATATCTGTCACCATGAGATGGGGATGATAGGTTTCAACCATCTCCAATGCTGCTTGACCGTCAACAGCCATAACGACAGCATAACCATACATTTCTAGGTAATCGCCGATTGCTAGACGAGTCCCTAAATCATCATCAACAATTAGGATCGTCAAAGGCATGATGGAAAATCAACACAATATAACTAAAATAACTGTAGCTAAGACAATAATTAATAAAGGCGATTTACATTTGTAGCTGACTCATTATCACAACCTCTATCAAATAAACAGTTACACGCAAACAAACTGAGAAATTAACCGGGGCTGATAAGCGCAAATGTTTTACTGTTAGCTATTTCCAGGGTACTTATATAAAATAAGTAGCATCTTCAACCTATACTCAAACTTTTAAATAAACAATTAGTTAAGTTTTTTGACTAATATAGATAAACTGCTTCCTATCTCCAGAGCAAAAATTGAAGCTGTAGTAAGTGTAAATGACCGAAAAGAGCGAAAGTTACAAAGTAGTTAGCGATAATCGTCAAGCCCGTTATCAGTATGAAATTCTCGAAACTTATGAAGCTGGGCTGCAGCTAGTAGGAACTGAAGTAAAGTCAATTCGAGAAGGTAAAGCAAACCTCACTGATGGATACGCTTTAATTCGTGAAGGCGAAGCTTGGCTAATCAACGTGCATATTTCTCCTTACACAGGTAGTGGCAGGTATTTTAATCATGAACCCCGCCGCAATCGCAAGTTACTCTTACATCGTCAAGAAATCCGTAAGCTGATTGGCAAGGTAGAGCAGCAAGGATTAACATTAGTGGCGTTGAAGATGTACCTCAAAAAAGGTTTAGTCAAAGTTAGTATCGGGCTTTGTAAAGGTAAAAAATTGCATGACAAACGGGAAGATTTGAAACGCCGTCAAGATCGGCGCGATATTGAAAGAGCAATGAAAAATTATTAACTCCAAAGATTAGTTACGGGGACAATTAGAGAATTATTGTATCTCTTTAGTTAGACTATAAAATAATCTAAGTTTCTAGCGGAAGATTGATTTTAATAGCAAGTAAAATCGATAGTTTAGTAATGACTTACAAATAAAATAGGAAAATCGCGCTATGAAACGTTCTAATCTATCAAATTTAATTGGCGTTAGTGCTATGGCACTAGGCCTAGCAGTTTTACCACTATCTCTCCCAGTTTCTGCTCAAACGGATACTGCGCCCGGAACAACTACGGCTCCCGATACCACAACCACAACACCAATTCAAACCACCAACAATGCTGAGGGTGGCGATCGCGATTTTGATTGGGGATGGCTAGGATTAATTGGTTTGGCTGGTTTAGCTGGTTTGTCTCGCAAGAGTGAAGAGCCTACCCGCTATCGCGATCCCGATCCAGTAAACCCAATCCAGTAAGCGTAAGTAAAGGTTATAGAGAATAGAACTTTATATTCTTTTTCAAGGCGACAGCAATTGGATTATTCCACTTTCTAATTAAAAGGCGCAGGGTAAGAACTCGGTTTCTTGGATTAGCTTGCGCCTTTCTACTTTTCAAAAATATTCAAACCTAAGTAAAGCCCCAGAGAATATTCTGAGGCTTTATTTGTGTTAAATTCAAATATTTTTCACTTAATTTTTAGTGAATGTTGTCTGATTTGATGTTGCTAATTAATCTAAGTTTTAGCAGTGTATAGCTTTTGTCCATCCCTACACTGGGAGAGGCAGAGTTTGGTGAATTCAGGTGATGATGACAAAATAAAGGTAGATGATTGCTAATCAGCACGAAAAGGGATGGGAAATAATATATCACCGCGCCCACGCCTTACTAGCTGCGGAACTCGCAGGACACTGGCATACTAAAGATAGACCAAAACGGATAATTGAAACCGTAGCAGCTATTTCTCATCACGATGATTTAGAGCGCGAATGGGAAGGAAAAAATCTTACACCCGCAGGTACACCGCTAGATTTTACAGTGGATAAAGAAACCGACTTGCAAAAGCTGAAAGAACAAACGCTAAATTCTCGCTATCGGGGGCGGTGGGTAGCAATGCTAATTTCTATGCACACAAGCTTTCTCAATGAAGGTAAACGGAGCGAATCACCGGAACTCGATAGTTTCCTTGACGAGCAATTAGCAAATCAAGCAAAATGGCGTGAAGAATTAAATGTTAGTCAAGAAGAAGCAGAAAAAGCTTATGCCTTTTTTCAATGGTGCGATTACTTTTCGCTAATTCTTTGCAATCGTGAGTTACCCGCCGGAGGACGAGCATTAGAAATCAGCAAGGGGCCTGACGGCAAGCGGTATGATGTAGTGGAAACAAGCAACGGTGAAGTCTGCGTCAAACCTTGGCCCTTTGAAAAGGAAAAGTTTAAAGTTGCTATTGAGGCAACTTATTTAGACCAAGTACAGTTTACTGATAGCGCCGAACTTACTGCAGCATTACAAAAAGCGCCAATTAAATTATTGGAGTGGACGTTAGTTAAGCAATAAGTATTACCAGAGTGGTTCGAGATTTAAAACAAATCCAGGTAAAACTGTTTCTCCTGATAGAGTATTAGGAAATTCGATTACTTCAATTTCTTGATTAGGACGATAGATTTCTACTTGTTTTGATTTGCGGTTAGTCAACCAACCTAATTGACTACCGTTAGCTAGATACTCAAGCATCTTTTCTTGAATTACAGAAGTGCGATCGCTCGGCGACAGTAATTCAATGACAAAATCAGGACAAAGGGGAATAAATTTTTCTTTTTGTGCTTGTGTAAGAGTATTCCAGCGTTCTAATTTTAGCCAAGCAGCATCAGGAGAGCGAAAAGCTCCATTTGGTAGTTTAAACCCAGTAGAAGAATCGAACACTTTACCCAATTTGTTCTGCTCGTTCCATATCCAAAGTTGAGCAGTTATTGCAGCGTTTCGATTGACTGTTTCTCCCCCAGTGGGTGGCATGATAATTAGTTCTCCCGTCGCCGTGCGTTCGAACCTAAGATCGCGGTTTGCTTGACATAGCTGAAAATATTGCTCATCGCTCAGGCTAATAATCGAGTTGAGATCAACCGTTAAAGCATTCATTTTTGATTTTAAAATTGGGAGTTTGGGCAGGCAAAATGCCCGCCCATGACAACTATTCTATGCCTTCGATTCGGTCTTCTACTTCTTGATACAGTTCGCGCAACATCTGTAAGTTGCTTTCGCTAGTTTCCCAGTAACCACGCCCATTTACTTCTAACAACGTTGAAACTATTTTGCGGAATGAATGAGGATTGAGATTCATCAAACGCTGACGCATGGCTTCGTCTTGAATAAACGTCGTGTTGGTATCTTCGTAAATCCAATTATCAACCGCGCCCGCCGTTGCACTCCAACCCACTGTATTTACTAGGCGCTTAGAAACCTCTCTTACACCCTCGTAGCCGTGATTTAGCATTCCCTCGTACCACTTGGGGTTAAGCAGTTTAGTACGGGCATCTAAACGCACGGTTTCGGACAAGCTGCGGACTTGGGCATTAGCGGTAGTAGTATCGGCAATAAATGACGATGGAGTTTTACCATCAGCGCGTAAACTAGCGACTAGCTTAGTGGGATCGGAGTCGAAATAGTGACTAACATCGGTCAAACTAATTTCGGAAGAATCGAGATTTTGGAAAGTGACATCAACAGTTTTTAAAGCGGTTTCAAAAATCTGCTGAGATTTATCCATCATGCCCGGATCGTCGGCACTAAAAGCGTAAGATTTACGACTGAGGTACATATCTTGCAACTCAGCTTCGCTATCCCAGGTGCTATTTTCTACCGCCAGGTTGATATTAGAAGAATAGGAACCACTAGCATTAGAGAATACGCGAGTTGCAGCTTGACGCAGATTAATTCCCATTTCTTCTGCTTGCGTTAAGGCGTGTTTGCGGACGTAGTTCATAGATAGCGGTTCGTCGGCTTCGGCGGCCATTTTTACGGCTTGATCGAGCAAATTCATTTGGTTGATAAACAAGTCGCGGAACACGCCAGAGCAGTTGATTACTACATCAATTCGAGGTCGCCCTAATTCTTCAGGGGAAATTAGTTCTAGCTTATTGACTCTACCCAAAGCATCGGGTACAGGGCGCACTCCTACCATCCACATAACTTGAGCCAAGGATTCGCCGTAAGTTTTGATGTTGTCGGTTCCCCAAAGCACGCAGGCGATAGTTTCTGGGTATTTACCGCCGTTTTCTACTTTTTGTCGTTCTAACAGACGATCGACAACAATTTTGGCAGAAAGTATTGCCGCCGTTGTCGGAATAGATTGCGGATCGAGAGCATGGATATTTTTACCTGTGGGTAATACATCAGGGTTACGGATGGGATCGCCTCCAGGCCCAGGTAGCACGTATTCCCCTTCTAGAGCTTTGAGTAATGCGCCTAGTTCGTTGTCAGCGCACACTTGTTGCAAGCAAAATTCTAAGTACTCAAACAACGGCTTTAGGTCTTGGGAATCTACTTTAGGATAGCCCGCTTGATGGAGTGCTTCTGTCCAAGGCTCTTTTTTACCCATGTTGAAAAAGTTGAGTATAGCTACTTTGGCAACTCGACCATCTGCGTCAGTTTGGGCTTTGACTAAGGCAGCAACGGCGCTTCTAGTTGCTAGAGTAATATTTTGCAACAACTGGACATCTGCCAAAATACCTTTGTCGTTATTGCAATAAATTTCGTCAATATCTCGCCCGATACTGCTGGCAATGATGCGGGGAAGGCTCTTAATTTCTTGTTCGTTGCGGTCAAGACTAGCAATATTGACCAAAGTTGCGATCGCTTCCTCGGCGCTTGGTGGCTTGCCAATTACGTGCAACCCGCACGGGAGTAGGCGCGACTCTATCTCCATCAACCTCCGGTAAACCATGCCGACAATATTATCGCGCTCCTCGGCGGTCATATCTCTAGCATCAGTTTCCGGTAAGGCAATATCTTTGTCTAAATTTACCAATCGGCACTTGTCCATAATGGTATTGACAATTGGGACACCTCTACCGCTACCTTTCAGGGTTTGGTAGGAGGCGATTAATTCGCTTAATTCCTTTAACCCTTTGTACAATCCGGCATTTTCGGCAGGCGGTGTCAAATAGCTGATAGTTTCAGCATAACCACGTCGCTTGGCGATCGTTGCTTCGCTGGGATTATTGGCGGCGTAGTAGTAAAGGTTGGGAATTGTACCAATTAAGTTGTCTGGGTAGCATTCTCCCGACATTCCCATTTGCTTACCAGGCATAAATTCTAAAGAACCGTGTGTACCAAAATGCAGTACCGCGTCGGCTTTCCAAATTTGCTCTAAATAGGTGTAGTAAGCCGCAAAACCATGATGGGGACTCGCCGAGCGGGAAAATAACAGCCGCATCGGGTCGCCTTCGTAGCCAAAGGTAGGTTGTACGCCAATAAATACATTGCCGAATTGTTTGCCGTAAATCAGTAGATTTTGTCCGTCGCTGTTGAGGTGTCCAGGGGGCGCTCCCCAGTTTTCTTCCAAACGATGGGAGTAGGGGGTTAGTTGCTCGTACTCTGGTACGGACATTTTGTAGGCAATATTTAATTCGGGGCTGTTGTACTGCGCTTGAGCATCGTGGATTACTTCCTGCATTAGTGCGGACGCTGAATCTGGCAATTCTGGCAAGTCGTAACCGTTGCGTTTGAGGGCTTGCATGACTTCGTAAATTGAGCCAAATACATCTAAGTAAGCCGCCGTTCCGACATTGCCTTTATCGGGGGGGAAGCTAAAAACTGTAATTGCTACTCTTTTCTGCAATTTTGGCTGACGGCGCAAGTTTGCCCACTTCATAGCTCGTCCGGCTATAACTTCAATGCGGTCTTGCAAGGCGATCGCTTTTCCGGTATTTGCATCGCGCCCGGATAAAATTATCGGCTCAATTGCTCCATCGAGTTCAGGAATAGCAATTTGCAGAGCCACTTGAATTGGGTGCAGTCCTAAATCGCTATCCTGCCATTCTTGGGTGGTTTGAAACACTAAGGGCAATGCCACCATATAGGGGCGATTCAACTTTTTTAGTGTCTCAATTGCTTTAGGATGATCTTGTCTTGCGGGACCACCAACTAAAGCAAACCCAGTTAGAGATATTACTACATCCACTAAACAAGATCCTTCTTGTCCTTTACCTTCCCAAAAATAGGCTTCTACAGGTTTAGAAAAGTCCAAGCCTCCAGCAAAAACGGGAATTACCTTAGCGCCCATAGCTTCAAATTCTTGTACCATTGCCACGTAATGGGCATCGTCCCCGGTTACTAGGTGGGTGCGTTGCAGTACTAAGCCCACACAGGGCGCTAGTGGGTCTTTTAAGTCGGCACTAATATCTTGACGACTGTTGTACCAGTTGAGGTATTCTTTAACATCCTCAAACATCCGTGTAGATAGGGGATGCCAGATTCCCATGTCAGGATAAGTTACAGGGTCTTGATACTTTAATACTTCCTTAGAGGAGCCAGGAAAGATATATTTATCTGTCAGCATCAAAAGAAAATTCTCTAAGTTTTCTGACGAGCCTCCCAGCCAGTATTGAAAACTGAGCATGAAATTACGAGCATCTTGGGCTTTATCTATGGGCAGGTACTTTAGCACTTTGGGCAAAGTCTGCAATAGCTTTAGCATTCCATCTTGGAAAGACGCGCCAGACTTTTCTTTACGATTACGCATAAATTGCGCGATCGCACTTTTCGATTGCCCTAACTGTGCCATTGAGAAGCTACCCATTTTGTTTAGGCGCATCACTTGCGGCATGGAAGGGAAAACTACCGCTACGTCCAAGTTGTCCCGGTGGGGTTCTACGGCGGCTACTACCTTGTCTGCCAAATCTTCAATAAAAATTAGCGAACCAATAAATACATTGGCTTTGGCGACATCCTTTTTAAATTCTTCGTAGTTTTCGTTAGAGCGCAGTTCTTCAATCAAGTAGCCAGAAATTTCTATAGCAATTGATGGGTGTTTGTCATTAATTGACCGCACCGCTTGCGATAGGGCGCTTTGATACTGGGACTCTAACACGACATAGACCACTTTGATGAGCGATCGCCCCTGGAGGTTATCTGGCGCGATGTGTCGGATGGTGGACTTGACGTGAGTGAACATAAACCTTTTCTCCTGTAATGCGGGATCTATTGCCCCTGGAATTTAAAAGCGTTATTAACTAATGAATGACTCCTAAAGTAGTTTTTATCAAAAAATGCTTGCAAAATGGGGGTTAAGCGGTTTTATGACACAATTTGTATTAATATACCGCAACAATTCTTTGCGTTAGTTGACAAAAAAAGTAGTAGTGACTCAACCATTTATTACAAAGGCTTCATCAAACTTACCCGCCGTTGATATTTTGATTCTTGCCAATGGGCCTGGAGAAGTGACAACTTGGGTACGTCCAGTTGTTAGGGCTTTACGGGAACAATTGGGTAGCGACTGCAAACAAGTTCGCATTTCGGTGATTTTATCGCCTTGTCCCCACGCTACAGGCAAAGAAGCGGCGATCGCACGCAGCTACCCCGAAGTAGACAGAGTGCAGGAAGCTGAGTACTTTTGGCAGTTTTTATTGAGGGGAAAAACGGCGCAAAACTGGGAATGGCGCGCTCCTGGTGTAGTGCTGTTTTTAGGTGGTGACAGCTTTTTTCCGGTAGTTATTGGCAAGCGCTTAGGTTATCGCACGGTGGTTTATGCAGAGTGGGAAACTCGCTGGCATCGCTGGATTGACCGTTTTGGGGTCATGCAACCCCAAGCTATCGCGGCTAAGTTCGCGCATAAGTGTACGGTGGTCGGGGATTTGATGCTAGAGGCGGCAGAAGGGCAACAAGCAAGTAACGTTAAAACAGAACTAATTGGGCTATTACCAGGGTCGAAGGCGGCAAAACTCGCTCAAGGCGTACCTTTGGTATTGGCGATCGCGGAACTTGTTTCGGCTATTCGTCCTCAAACTCGTTTTGTGATTCCTTTGGCTCCCACCGTTGACGTAGAAACTTTAGCGAACTTTGCCAATCGCGCGCTTAATCCGGTAATTAAGCGCGTGTCCGGAGTTAGTGCAGTTCTTATGTCCGAGCCTCCCAGACTAAAAACTTCTGGTGGCTTGGATGTGGATTTGTGGATAGATTCACCAGCTTACGATCTTTTGGCTCAATGTCGTATTTGCCTGACTACTGTAGGCGCTAATACAGCAGAGCTTGGGGCTTTGGCTGTACCGATGATTGTGTTACTTCCAACTCAACAGTTAGACGCTATGCGCTCTTGGGATGGGATTTTGGGGTTACTTGCTTCTTTACCTTTACTAGGTACGGGTATGGCAAAACTTATTAACTGGTCAATTCTACATTTGCCTCGCCGTTTGTACGCTTGGCCCAATATCTGGGCGCAGTCGGAAGTTGTGCCAGAACTTGTAGGCAATCTTCAACCAACCGAAGTGGCGGCGATGGTACTAGATTATTTGGCTAATCCTGAAAAACTGCAACAAATGAGCGAGGTCTTGCGAAGTATCCGGGGCGAATCTGGAGCCGCCCAAAAGTTAGCTGCTTTAGTGAAAGCAGAATTAGAGTTTGAGGCTTAGAAAAGGCAGGTTTCATTCGGAAGATTGCCCATCTCTGCGTCCTAGCTCGTAAACTCCACAACCTATACAGGCAATAACTCCCATCGCGATTGCCCAACTACCTCCTAAACTTAATTCCACGCCGTAATTACACAGTGCGCCCAAACCCAAAAATGGCAAGATGCTAAGAATTGAGGCATAAAAAGCATTTTGCGATTCTCTACCAGTGCGAGTTCTTTCAAATTCTTTTTCGCTGGTATATAAACTCCGCTCGGCAAAGTTAAACCAGCGTAATAACTGCAAAATCAGCCAATCACTAAATGGTGAGAATCCTAGATATAGTGCTAGTGACCACAAACTTGCCCCAGCGATCGCGCTGGCATCCAAATCAAACCGAAAAGGAAAAATATCACTCAACATAAATTAGGTTAAATAATCATCAAATTTACAAGTATTGCTTAAAGAATTTTAACAATAAAGCACGTTATTCACAAAGCCTTTACTACATTGTTCTCAAGCCTAGCTGCCCTAGAAATTTTTCCCAAAATTGTGCTTCAGGCTACATAACCCCAACTCTACATCTCTTTGCCTGCTTGACATAACCACTCCATCAAGTAAAATATGTCGTTGACTCACATTACGAAAAATCAGTCACTTTCTCAAAATTGTCATTAAATTAAGTAGAAATATTAATTTTTTAGTATTTTTATGAAGGATTTTGGCAGTTGGAGCAATTGATATTTAACCTTGCTTATCCAGTTTCCAGAGAAGTTGAGTTTTATTTGTAGGTGCGCCTAAAATTTTTTTAGCTTGCAGTTGCAGCCAAAAAACTCCCGCTACCAAAATATCCGTGTCAAGACACTGCCCAATTATTGGGGAAAGTGCCAAGTTTTCTAGCTAAATATCGGTGTTTGTATTTTTTTGTTGAGGAGTGTCAAGTATGAGCCAATTATCTAAACCCCATCCAAAGACCCATTATTTGCAAATATTGTTTGCTTTTCTAAGTGTAATTACTGTACCAGCTTTTGTGTCTCAGCAACAAAGCGTTAAAGCATTAGAAGCAGAGGGACAAGTAGCAAGTAGAAATACTTGGCATGGAGCTTCCTTTCCTGTCGAAAATTTTCGCGGTTATACTTCAGCTTTTGGCTATCGTCGTTCGGCGACTGGTGGTTCTAATTGGGAATTTCATGGTGGTTTAGATTTGGCTGCACCCCAAGGAAGTTATGTTCGTAGTTGGTGGGCAGGGAAGGTTGTAAAAGTTGCCGATAGAACTGCTTGCGGAACCCACGTAATTATTCAATCTGGGCAGTGGGAACATAAATATTGCCACATGAAAGGTCACGTTGAAACTGCTGGTGGCGATCGCTATTTAATCGATCGCGAAGGAGGGGTACAAATTCGGGAAGGTCAACAATTAGAAGCGGGTTCTCGAATTGGGCGTGTAGGTATGACTGGGCGAACTACTGGACCTCACTTACACTGGGGGCTTAAATATGGCAGCAATTATGTAGATCCAGCTTTGGTCTTAAGGGCTATGTATGCTCAACAACCAACTAATATTCAACAGGCCACCGTTAGCCAACAGCAGCTAGTCAATCGTAAAGTTTCAGAATTTTAAATTGTTTTTTGTAGAGACGTTGCAGTGCAACGTCTCTACTGTCTATTTTTTAACGAGAGTTAGTGGTTGCTCCGTTGGCTGAGTATTTTGAGTAACAATTTGCCGGAAGACTTCGCCATCTATTGTCTCCTGCTCAATTAGTTGCTCTACTAATAAATCCATTAGAGCGCGATTTTCCTGAAGAATCTCTAAGGACTTTTCGTAGCACTTGCCAATAATTTCTCTAACTTGAGCATCAATTTTGCTGGCGATTTCTTCAGAAGACTCCGAACGCTTCCCTAAATCTCGACCGAGAAATACATCATTATTTTGGTCTTCTAGTACAATTAGCCCCAGATCGCTCATTCCAAACTTAGTTACCATTTGCCGAGCTATATTGGTCAATTGTTGGATGTCTTGTCCTGCGCCTGTCGTAATTTCTCCTCGACCAAATACAACTTCTTCGGCGGCTCTACCACCCAAAGTAGCTGTAATTCTAGCTCTTATCTGCGATCTTGAGATTAAGCCTTGTTCCTCATTAGGAGTAAACCAAGTCAAACCTTGGGCTTGTCCGCGTGGAATTAGAGTAACTTTCTGCAAGGGATCGTGGTCTTTGAGCATTGTCGCAATCAAAGCGTGTCCGACTTCGTGATAAGCAATTAAGCGCTTACTCTTGCTATCAACTAAAGGCGTACCCTCCATCCCAGCTACGACTCGATCTACAGCATTGTCAATTTCTAGGATGGTAATAGCTTCTTTACGCCGTCTAGCCGTAAGAATTGCTGCTTCATTAAGTAAGTTGGCTAAATCGGCTCCGGTAAAGCCTGGAGTGCGTCTAGCGACTTCTTCTATCGATACAGACGGATCGAGTTTTTTATTGCGGGCGTGGACTTGCAATATTTCCAGTCGCCCTTTCAAGTCGGGGGTATCTACTATTACTTGGCGATCAAAACGTCCCGGACGCAATAAGGCCACATCTAGTACATCTGGGCGGTTGGTAGCCGCAATAATGATAATGCCAGTATTTGCCTCAAACCCGTCCATTTCTGTAAGTAGTTGGTTGAGAGTTTGTTCTCTTTCGTCGTTTCCACCACCAATTCCTGTACCTCTTTGCCTCCCTACTGCGTCTATCTCATCGATGAAAATTAGACAAGGAGCATTTTCTTTTGCTTTCTTAAATAAGTCTCGGACGCGGGAAGCACCAACACCGACAAACATTTCGACAAATTCTGAGCCAGAGATGCTAAAAAATGGAACTCCAGCCTCTCCAGCGATCGCTTTAGCAAGCAATGTTTTCCCTGTTCCTGGCGCACCAACTAGCAATACTCCTTTGGGAATTTTTGCCCCGATAGCAGTAAATCGCTCTGGCTGTTTTAGGAATGTAACTACTTCTTCTAGTTCTTCTTTGGCTTCATCAATTCCTGCTACATCGCTAAAAGTTATCCCTGTTTTTGCCTCCATTTGAAAGCGGGCTTTTGATTTACCAAAATTCATTGCTTGGCTACCAGCATTGGCGGAGCGGCGCAAAAATAACAGCATTAAGGCAACTAATGGCACGATCCATAGCAAGTTGAGTAAAAACCACATTGCGGCTCTACTATTGGCAGAAGAATTGACTTCTAGTTCAATGTTTTTGTTGTTGCGGATTTTTTTAATTAACTCTGGGTTTTGGTCAAAAATTGCTACGTCCTGTAAAGGCGCATCTGGCTTTTGTCCCCGGAGTTTGACTTTTGCTACAGGCTGCTCTGGATCTAGCTCTACTCTTGTAACTTCGCCTCGATCGATTTTCTGTAACAATTCGCCATAAGATAAAGCTTCAGCTTCGGACTTTTGGGCGATCGCCGGAAATGTGCCGATTAGCATTGACTGTATAATTAGCAGCGAAGAAGCCGCTAATTTCCCCAAGCGTTGCTTTGCTATACCTTTATTTTTAATTAATTTATTTACTGGTTGACTTATCAATGCTTTTTTCCGGGAACTACTCATATTTAATTGCCCTGTGTCTTTTGACGAACAACCATCATTTGTGCTGTTGACTCAATAACTAAGTCAATTCCTAAATATATCTATATCTCAAATCTAGTTTAACTTTCCTCTCTCAACTATTGCTCTGCTTCAAGGAATGAGCTTTGAATCAAAAAATATCATCTTTGCCTCCTTTGCTAAAACACAATTAAATTTGTTAAATTATGCGTAGTCGTAATGAGTATGATTTATTGGCGATTTTTGCACCAATTTAGTACAATTTGGTTAAAAAACCTATGGTTAAGATTGTTGGTATAGGCGGAAGTTTGCGGGCTAATTCTTACAGCCAGATTGCATTGGATATTGCAGCAAGGCGCGTGGAAGCTTTGGGAGCAGAAGTAGAAGTCTTAGATTTACGGCAGATGAATTTACCGTTTTGCGATGGCGAAAATGAGTATCCAGACTATCCAGATGTAGCGCGGTTGCAAACTGCGGTAAAAGCAGCAGACGGGTTAATTTTAGCCACACCAGAATATCACGGTAGCGTTAGCGGCGTACTTAAAAATGCTCTTGACTTAATGAGCTTTGAACAATTGGATAATAAAGTTGCTGGATTAATTAGCGTCTTGGGCGGTCAAGCTAACAGCAATGCGCTAAATGACTTGCGAGTAATTATGCGTTGGGTACACGCTTGGGTAATTCCAGAGCAAATTGCTATTCCTGGGGCCTGGAAAGCTTTTTCATCGGAAGGGAAGATTTTGGATGAAAAACTTGCCGATCGCTTTGATGAATTTGCTCAAAGTTTGGTTGATAATACCCGTAAGTTAAGAGGCGTATAGGGCAATGCCCCATACACCCTACTTATTAATGGTGGTGGTGATGTCCACCTTCATGATGATGATGGCCCGGAGTGTGAGGTACAGCCATCTGGGGATTAACACGGGCCGCTGGCTCTGCTAGTAATTCGGCAATATGAGAATTAGCCCAAGAAGCCGCCATTTCTAAAAACTCGCTGCGATCGTTGACGCAAGGCATTTGGACGTAATTTACCTCGGAATGCTTGCGTTGCAAGGCATGAATGATGTGGTCTACATCTAGTAAGGTTTCGTGGTTTTCTGTAGCAAAACCAATAGGCATAAAAACGATTGCTTTTGCACCCAAATCAATTAAATTTCTGGCTGCTACGAAAGCGTTAGGCTGCGTCCAGTCAATTAAGGGCGTGTCGTGGTTTAGCCAGCCGACAGAAATTAACGCATAGCGGTTAATTAGTTCATCCCTCACGCGATCGTAAAGAGCTTGACTTTCAACAATTCCCGAAGTAAAGCCTTTAGCTTCGTGGGGACAACCGTGATTCATCAACACAATCCCAATTTGGGAAGGTAAATAAAGACTAGCTAAATCTGTCGCTATTTTCTCCTCAACCATTTGTGCCATCAATTTAATGTAAGCACTTTCATTGTAAAAAGAAGGAATATAACGCTGTCCTTTGATCCAGTGTTCGCCATCATCGGCTAGTTTAGTTAAAGCTTGGTTGACTTGCTCGACGGCGATACCGCTCGTAAAAATTGAATCTACAACCAAAAGCGGATAGATCAAAAGCTTGTCAAAGCCCTGAGCCTTGATTTCTTCAAGCACTTGTTCTGGAAGGAAAGGGGCGCAGAAGTTAAAAGCTTTAAAAACTTGAATTTGGTCTCCCCAATTGTCTTGCAAAAACTTTTCGATCCCAGCACGTTGCTGCTCAAAAATGGCATTGTGAGGCGAGACAAAATGATCGTGTTTGTGATCCCATTCGTGGCGATCGAACAAGGCTAATAGCTTTGCCAGGGGTGGGTAAATCCACGTTGGTACGGGGGCAAATTTAGCAGTAAGCAGATTTAGGGCTTGTTCGTTGTAGTTAGCAAAATCTTCGTAGCTTTCAACTTCACCATAACCCATAAGCAATACGGCAACTCGGTCTTTGCCTGTTGCTTGAGCGGGTATAGTTGAATGATATTTTTCAGGGGTCGCTACCACTATAAAGATCCTCGGCTAGATAAATTTTAGATGTTGGGTTAGATAATAAATCCCTCATTATTATTAGGTTAACATCCCCTACTGGGGGATTGAGTAAGTAGTTTGGAGTTTTGATTGAGCAAAAAATTTATATTTCGTGTCAAGGCGCAAGCCTAACAGCGTCACGCCCTTCTCGTTTAGCCCTGTACAGTGCGGAGTCTGCTTCTCGAATTACAGCTTGTCCAGTCATGCCATGTTCGGGAAAACTAGCTACACCCAAGGAAAGCGTAATTTGACCTAGGGTCTCGTGGCGATAGTTGAGATGTAGGTGCTTGATACCTTCTCTTATTTGCTCTGCGCGCCTGCTCGTAACTTCTAGAGAGCCTTCAGGTAAAATTAAGGTAAATTCTTCACCCCCATAACGACAAGCAATATCCGAGCCTCGGATGTACTTTTGTAAAAACTGCCCTAGCTCTTTGAGTACGCTGTCCCCGGCTTCATGACCGAAGGTATCATTGAAGCGCTTAAAGTGGTCAACGTCAAGCATGATAATTCCTAATGATTGCTGCTTGCGATCGCATCTTTGAATTTCCCGCTCTAATGATTCTTCCATGTAGCGGCGATTAAACAATCCTGTGAGCGGATCGCGGATGCTTTGCTCTTCTAATTTTTGGCGGAGTTTAATATTTGCCAATGCTAAAGAAATGTGTTCGGCAACGGTGATTGCTAGTTGGTGTTTGGCTCCGATTGCCGTTCCCGATTCCAAGGAGCTTAGATATAGCATTCCCAGCGCTTCCCCTTGAGCAATCATTGGTACGCATAGAGAAGCGGCGGGAAGGGGATGCTCTAAGTGTTGACACTGCAAGTTGTCATCGGACGATATTGCAAAGTGCGATCGCCCCCGTCGCAATGCCCAGCAATCGTTTGGTAAAAAGAACGCATGGCTAGTCATTGGTAACGCTCCCCAGGTGACTACTGCTTCAACAGTATTTTTGGAGGCATTGATTAAAAAGATGCCGCCGGGAACGTCGGGAAACATTAGCTTCAAAAAAGTAGAAATTGCTGTGTAAGCTTCTTCAATAGTCCGGCAAGCTTGGAGAACATCGCTGATTTCGCTGAGTAAAGTTATTTCATGATTGCGCTGTTTTAGTTCCTCGATCGAGCGATTAAGGCGATCGTTTGTTTGCTGGAGTTGTGCCTCTGTTTGCTGACGACTCGTAATGTCGTGGAAAATGCTTTGAGTAGCAACGCACTTACCATCAACAAATTTACAACTAGCGCTGCCTTCAACTAAGATGCTTCTGCCATCTTTGGTCACAAATTCTGCTTGTACGCTGGGGTTCTCTCCATCCAACACGCGCTGAAATAACTCTTGGTAATGGGCTTGAGAGTCGGGAGAAATGATATCAAATAAGGAAATATGACTAATTTCGGCTTCGCTGTAGCCCAAGGTTTCTCGCCAAGCCCGATTTACATAAACAAAATGCCCGTCAGAGGCGACGCTTTGAATTAAATCGCTGGCGTTTTCAAATAAATCATGATAATGCTGTTGACTTTCTTGCAAGGCAATTGCAGCTTCAGTGCGTTCTGTGATGTCGCTACCACTAGCAATTACATACTCGACTGCGCCCGTTTTGTCACGCATACTGGTATTTGACCAGGCAATTAAACGGCGATCGCCATTGCGGGTTGTCCAGTGGGCTTCATAGTTATCGGTATTGCCCAATTGTAATTCTATAGCGTTTTTTACTACTATGCTGACTTCTTCGGATAGGGAAAATAACTCCCATAAATACTTGCCTTTGACTTCATCGCTGCCATAACCTGTTGTTTGTTCGGAGGCGCGGTTGAAGCGGACAATTTTGCCTTTTGCGTCACAAATTACTACCAAGGACGCAATCGTGTCAAGAATAGCAAAAGTAAAGTCACGTTCTTGCTTTAAATCAATTTCTACTCGGTGGCGTTCGTTAATTTCTCGTTTAATAAAGTAATAAACAATCGCTAAAACCAAAAAATTGAGTAGGATTCCGGTCGAAAATATTACAGTGAAGTTGTTGGTAGTTGCTTGCAGTGATCGCGAATTGTTTTGTAGTGATCGATTTTCGGCGGCTTCCATTTCTTGAATCGTTGCGTCGAGCCTGTCGGAGATATATTTACTCTGCCCTGTAATTAACGATTGCGTTGCTATGTCAAAGCCTTGTTTGCGGAGATTAATCGCGTTTTCTACTTCTATTAATTCCTGGTTAATTAATTGGTCAAGAATTGCTAAACGTTCTTGCTCTGCGGGGTTATCAGCAATTTGCGATTTTAATTGCGTAACTTCTTGCTTTACCGATTGTTTGACATTGTAGTACGGCTCTAAATATTGTAGCGGAGGGCTATTGATGTAGCGATATTTAGCGATCGCTGCTCTTTGCAACTGTAAGTTTATATCTTCAAGAGCGTCAACTATCTTGTAGTGTTTTATCTGCCCGTGAGTATTTTTCACTGTATCGTTGAGGCTAGGATGTGCCAGAAATCCAGCACTAGCTATAATTACTGATGCTAATCCCAGTCCCGCAGCTACTTTTTTGAAAAATGGTCGGCGTTCTTTATGTCGCTGTTGACGCTTGAATAGGTTATCTAATTTGGATAGGTTGCTGCGTAGTTCGATAAGTTTAACAACTTGACGTGCCAAAGCTTTGAGCGATTCAAGTTGTTGCACTTTGAGTTGTCGCGGTACATAGTCGAATACTTCAAGACTGCCTAGGGCGTAATTTTGGGCTGTAATTAGCGGTACGCCAGCGTAAAAGCGAAGAAAAGGTTCGGAAGTTACAAGAGAATTATGAGCAAAACGTTTATCTTTTGCAGTATCGGGAATAATAAATATTTCTTCTTGCAAGATTGTGTACGCACAAAAAGCTATTTCGCGGGATGTTTCCCTTATCTCTAAGCCCACAATAGATTTAAACCACTGACGATTGCCACCAATAAGACTAATTATGGCAATGGGCGTGTGGCAAATAGATGCAGCCAGGCGAGTAATATCGTCGTAAACTTTCTCACTAGGAGTATCAATAATTTGATATTGACGGAGGTTTTTTAGCCTTGCGGCTTCATTTTTAGGTATTGGTGTTGTAATTATTTTGTCCATTATTTACCAATTACCAGTTGGAGAGTTGACTTACCGTGTCTAGCTGAGGATATTTTTATACGCAGCTTACATAACTCTCTTGCAGTTTTAGTGTGCCATATTGCTATTAGAGCTAAGAGCTAACTTTTCTGAAGAATATATCAAATAATTAAATTTTTTTGATAGTACGACCATAAGCTGCTAAGTGTTTATGTGTTCCCGACCTTAAGAGTTTCTTTTGATTAGCGTCATGAATATTTTTATTTGTCCTGGATTTCATTTGCCTGAATTAACACAATGTTTATTGCAAGAATTGGAGTATTTATTATCTACTAATTCGGACTTGCATCCATCAGGAATACGCACTTCTTTTGCACAAAGTTATACACCAGTGTCAGCATTAAATATTTTACAAGATTTGATGGCAGCTTACGGTCAACCCTCCCAAGCCGCACCAATAGTATTTATCAGCTTTAGTGCCGGGGTAGTAGGAGCGATAGGCGCAGCTTGGGGATGGCAGCTATTGGGAGGAATAGTTAAAGCTGTAATTGCAATCGATGGCTGGGGAGTACCGCTAGTGGGTAATTTTCCTATCCACAGGCTGAGTCACGATTATTTTACCCACGAGACATCGATAGTTTTAAGTCGCCCCTGGGATAGTTTTTATGCCGATCCGGCGGTAGAACATTTACAAATGTGGCGATCGCCTGCAAAAGTTACGGGATGGGTAACAAGTGAAGTTAATCCCAGGGAGCGATCGTACCTTAATGCGGCCCAATTTATTTTGCTGTTATTGAAGCGCTATCAAGAAATTGAGTAGATTGAGGCGATACTTAAGTAGTTTTATGAGATATTTTTATGTTCCCTGTAGAAGAACCAGCCGCTACGCCGCCGCAAATTGGGTTTCTCGCTTTGCTCAAAAACCGCTCCTTCTTAGCGTTATGGCTTGGACAATTACTTTCTCAAATAGCAGATAAAATTCTTTTAACTTTACTCATTGCGCTGTTAGCAGTTTACCCAAGGACTGCGGGTACAGAAAACTCGATGCGCTCCGTTTTACTGCTCACTTTTACCTTACCAGCAATTTTGTTTGGTTCGGCAGCAGGAATTTTTGTAGACAAATTGGGCAAAAAGTTGATTCTCGTACTTTCAAATTTGATGCGGGGGCTATTAATAATTAGCATCCCTTTTTTACCAAGAGAATTTGTAATTTTATTATTGATAACATTTATTGTCTCCACAGTTACTCAGTTTTTCGCCCCCGCCGAACAAGCTGCAATCCCGTTATTGATACCCCACGAGAACTTATTAGCAGCTAATGCTTTATTTACGACAACGATGATGGGGGCTTTTATTCTTGGCTTTGCAATTGGGGAACCAGTTTTAAGTCTTAGTCAAGCTTGGGGAGGAGATTATGGGCAAGAGTTTTTAGTTGGTGGTTTATATTTTTTGGCAGCACTGACATTGCAGACAGTTTCTTTAAAAGAAACTTTGGGTAACGTTCGCAGCATGATGGTAAATCCCTGGCAAGAGATCAAAGCAGGCTTCTGGTATCTGAGGCAAAACCGCATGGTTTGGAATGCGATGTTGCAACTGACAACTTTGTATTGTGCGATCGCAGCGCTAGTCGTGCTAACTTTTAGTTTGGCTCCTCAAATTGGCTTGCAATCAGAGAAACAATACGGCTTTATATTAGCGGCGGCGGGGATAGGAATAGTATTAGGTGCAGGAATTTTAGGACATTGGGGCGATGTCTTTCGTCATAAACCTCTGCCTTTGTTTGGTTTTTTGATTATGGCGTTTGCTTTAGCTGCTTTTAGCTTTGTCAGCAATTTGTGGCTGGGTTTGGGGCTGAGTGCAATAGTAGGGGTAGGTAGCGCAATGGTTGGCGTACCGATGCAAACTTTAATTCAGAGGGAAACTCCTGCTGATATGCACGGTAAGGTTTTTGGGTTTCAAAATAATTTGGTAAATATTGCCCTGAGTGCGCCTTTAGCAATTACTGGCCCAATTACCGATGCTGTTAGTAACGCCGTAGGCTCCGAAGCCCTTGGTTTACGAATAGTGCTAGTGGGTTTGAGTGCGATCGTTTGCACTGTAGGTATCTGGGCTTGGAATAATACTCGCCGCGTTCTTCGCGATGTGATCTAACTCTGACAAAGCTTGCTCCTAAAGTAATATTTTCAATTAGAATGAGTGTTTGAATACAAAAAATCATTACTATATAAATTAGCAATTGGGTGAGGTTTATCTAGTGCGTTCGCAAAATATCCCCGAAGGGGAATCGCGTCTTAAAAATAATTCTATAATTCCAGAGATTGTAAAGGTAGAAGTGTCTGGAGCGCCGATAGTCAGAGCCAGACACGCTACGGGTGGGTTTGCTTTGATAGACTCTCTTAAGCGTCACGGCGTTGAGCATATTTTTGGCTATCCTGGCGGAGCGATTTTACCACTTTATGATGAGCTTTATAAAGCTGAAGCCGCCGGCGGTATTCAGCACATTTTAGTCAGACACGAACAAGGCGCAGCTCACGCGGCAGACGGCTATGCTCGTGCTACAGGTAAGGTAGGCGTGTGCTTTGCAACATCAGGGCCTGGAGCAACTAACCTAGTTACAGGCATTGCTACAGCGCAGATGGACTCGATTCCGATGGTAATTGTCACGGGACAAGTAGCGCGGGCGGCAATTGGTACGGATGCTTTTCAAGAAACTGATATCTATGGAATTACGCTGCCTATTGTCAAGCACTCTTATGTAGTGCGCGATGTTAAGGATATGGCGCAAATTGTAGCAGAAGCATTTTACATCGCTAGTACCGGCAGGCCCGGGCCTGTTTTAATTGATGTACCTAAAGATGTTGGATTGGAAGAATTTGACTATGTGCCTGTAGAAGCAGGTAAGGTAAAGTTGCTGGGCTATCGTCCGACAGTTAAAGGCAATCCCCGTCAAATAGATGCCGCATTGCAATTAATGCAGCAAGCCCGTCGTCCGCTACTGTATGTAGGTGGAGGAGCGATTTCTGCTGGCGCTCATGCCGAAATAAAGCAAATTGCCGAGTTATTTAATATTCCTGTTACAACTACGTTGATGGGTAAGGGTGCTTTTGATGAAAATCATCCTTTAGCCTTGGGAATGCTAGGAATGCACGGCACGGCTTATGCTAATTTTTCGGTAAGCGAGTGCGATTTATTAATTTGTGTGGGTGCGAGGTTTGACGATCGCGTTACAGGTAAGCTTGATGAATTTGCCTCCCGCGCTAAGGTTATTCACATCGATATTGATCCAGCAGAAGTAGGCAAAAACCGCACGCCAGAAGTACCGATTGTTGGCGATGTCAAGCAAGTGTTGATTGAATTATTGGCACTATGTCAAGCAAATGGCGATCGCGCTATTGCGCCTAATCAAACCCAAGAATGGTTAAACCGCATTCATACTTGGCGACACAATTATCCTTTAGTTGTGCCTCATCATACAGATAGTATGTCGCCTCAAGAGGTAATTGTTGAATTAGCGACTCAAGCGCCAGAGGCTTACTACACAACGGATGTGGGACAGCATCAAATGTGGTCAGCACAGTTTTTGAAAAATGGCCCCCGGCGCTGGATTTCTAGTGCGGGCTTGGGGACTATGGGTTACGGTTTACCAGCAGCGATGGGCGCTAAGGTGGCATTGCCCCAGGAAGAAGTTATTTGTATTAGTGGTGATGCCAGTTTCCAAATGAATTTACAAGAACTGGGGACGTTAGCACATTATGGTATAAATGTCAAGATTGTAATTGTAAATAATGGCTGGCAGGGGATGGTACGCCAGTGGCAGCAGGCATTTTATGGGGAACGTTATTCGTCCTCAAATATGCAGCCAGCGATGCCAGACTTTGAAATGTTGGCCCAGGCGTATGGGATTAAGGGAATTAAGATCCGCATTCGGGAAGAATTGCCAAATGCGATCGCCCAAATGTTGGCTCATAATGGGCCTGTACTCGTGGATGCTCACGTTACAAAAGATGAGAATTGCTACCCAATGGTGGCTCCAGGTAAGAGTAACGCCCAGATGATTGGTTTACAAGATGTTCCGAAGCCCGCACAAGTAGAACCAGTTTACTGTAGTAGTTGCGGTGCTAAAAACCTCAGTAATAACTTTTGTCCTGAGTGCGGCACTAAATTGTAGTGACTTCGCGTTATTAATTTAATTAAAAATCGGTGGGTAAATAGTTAATCCCGCCGATTTTTTTTAGTCAAAAAACTGCTCTAATTAGCAATTAGCAAACTTTTCACAAAAAAAATATTACTAATTTTTCATGCTAACTACTGTTACTAAAAGAACTGGATTAATCCTACTATTGCTCCAGGCTCAATTAAATATTCAGCACGTAGTAGCACAAACAAATCCTCAGCTATCTAACCCGTCTACGCCATCAGTAAAGGTAGAATCTAACCCCTCTATTTGTCCTGCCCAACTGAGTAATGCTATAGAAATAATTACAAACCGTCCGCAATTTAGTCGGGGGCGCTGGGGAATTATTGTGCAAACACTGTCTCCATCTACAACTCTTTATAGCCGCGATGCCCAAAAGTATTTTATCCCAGCCTCTAACGTCAAACTGTTATTAACGGCGGCGGCTTTACAGAAACTAGGTGCAGATTTTCGCATCCGCACATCTATTTACGGCACAAGTAGAGGAGTTTTGCGAGTTGTCGGGCGCGGCGATCCTAGTTTGACGGATGTCCAACTCAAACAACTAGCCAAGCAGTTAAAGCAAAAAGGAGTTAAGCAAGTAACTCAATTAATTGCCGATGATAATTATTTTCAAGATAACGATATTGTTAACCCAAGCTGGGAATGGGAAGATGTACAAGCAGATTATGGCGCACCTATTAATAGCTTAATTGTGAATCAAAATGCTATTAGTTTGCAGTTGTTGCCGCAAAAACTAGGTCAACCTCTACGCGTTGTTTGGGCAGATGCTAACGCCGCCAAGCAATGGCAAATTGATAATAAATCGCTAACAACTAAGCCAGGAGAAGATACGACGGTTAATGTTAGCCGCGCTCTAAATGGCTCCCTACTCAAAATTAGCGGCAATTTGAGTATTGATGCACCTCCTGAATCTTTTGGTTTAGCTGTTATCGATCCATCAGCAAACTTTTTACAGCATTTGCGTAGTGCGTTTTCTGCCGAGGGAATTAAAAATATTGCTACTAATAAATCTATTCCACCGCCTAAAGACGTTTTAACTACAGAATTAGCGGCGGTTGAATCAGCACCTTTATCGCAATTGCTGCTAGAAACTAATCTCAATAGTAATAATTTGTATGCAGAAGCCATGTTGCGGAGTTTGGGAAATAAGGTAAATTCATCCCACTCAAGCGCTATAAGAGGTTTAGGTGTAGTCAAAGAGACGCTGACGCAGTTGGGCGTAAACCCGGCGGGTTACGTTTTGGCTGATGGTTCGGGATTATCGCGGCATAATTTAGTTAGTCCAGAAGTAATCGCGCAAACTTTAAGCGTCATGGCATCGCCCCAGTATGCGGCTATTTACCGCGCTTCTCTCCCGGTTGCTGGAGTTAGTGGTACTCTTACTAATCGCTTGCAAAATACCCCAGCCCAAGGGATTGTTAGAGCCAAAACAGGAACAATAAGTGGGGCTGTGGCTTTGTCAGGATATATTAATGCGCCGAACTACGAGCCGCTTGTTTTTAGTATTATTGTGAATCAATCAGACCAGAGCGCGGCAACAATTAGACAAGCAGTAGATGAAATTGTCCTCTTGCTTGTATCTCTGCGTCGTTGTTAAGTTTGCTTGAGGTGTAAGAGATTGGTAGAGAGCCAAAATAGTATTTTGGACTGGCTAGACGATGATTGAATGCTAGATTAGAAGTGACTGCTTTTAGAGCGTAGATACTTAAACTATGAGCCGTTTATGGCAAATTATTCAAACCGTGCTGGGGTTAATTATTCGTCACCCAATAACTGGCACAAGTATTATTCCAATTTTACCCGATGGTCGAATTGTGTTGATTCAAAGGCGTGATAATGGCTTATGGGCGCTGCCGGGGGGAATAATAGACTGGGGTGAAGATGTTCGGGCGGCACTAAAGCGCGAATTAAGAGAAGAAACAGGATTAGAAGTTGTTAGAATTCGCCGCTTGGTGGGAGTGTATTCCGCACCCGATCGCGATCCAAGAATGCACTCAATTTGTATTGTAGTTGAAGCTGAAGTTACTGGCGTAATGGCAATTCAAGACAAGTTAGAAGTGCTGAATATTCAAGCTTTTGCGATAGATTCGTTGCCTAATGGTAAATTTGCTCACGATCACAATAGACAGTTGCAAGATTATTTTGATAATTTGACAACTTTAGCTTAAATGCTGTTTGCGGTAAGCTTGCATCCCCCGAAAAATCAAATTGCGATCGCACGTTACTCGCTCGGCTACTTGGGGAAATTGGGAATTAAGATAGTTAAATAATATAGTGCGATCGCCTCCGGTTAATACTACCCGGCTACTTGGATACATCTGCCACCAAGCTTCAATAAAATTTTTGATTCCAGCAACTAATGAATAAATTATGCCACTTTGCATTGCTTCGGTGGTATTTGTTGCAAAGCGTGGGGGTAATTGTTGGGGTAATTCGATGGTTGATAAATTAGCCGTTTTTCGCTCTAAAGCTTGAAATTGCAAGCTTAATCCGGGTAAAATTGCTCCGCCAACTAAAGCAAAATTGGCATCACTTCCAGTGAAAGTAAGTGCTGTACCGGAGTCGATAACTAATACAGGCATCCCAGTTTCTTTAGCACCCCACAAAGCTAAAGCGCGATCGCTTCCTAGTGTAGGATATATATTTTTAAGCGGTACGTCATCTAAAGTAATTAGTTGTATATTTGGATAAGTTTGCCAAAGCGTAGTTTGACTCGGAACTACAGAAACCACGTATAAAGGTATAGGATAAGCAAAATCTGCTTTAGGAATTTGTTTAGGTAACAAAATTTCTGGGGGTAAGTCGTCCCAAACTTGACACTTTGCTATCTGCTGGACAAAAGTAGCCGCCAAATAAGCCGTATCCCAACTAAAACAAAGTTGTTCGCCCTTAAACCAAGCCCAGTGTAACCGAGAATTGCCGATCGCTAAAGCTAGCCAAATAGATTGATTAACCATACTAAATAGAGCGGACATATTGCCCACTCTATCAAGAATGAACTTTTCAACCTAAGACAGTAACAACTCGATTTATTCGGGGTTTGCCAAAACGCTCCCAAGCATTTCCACCGCGCAAAAATAACTCCATCCACCGTAAAGGCTGACCATTTTTATCCCAACCTGAACTACCAGGAGAAAATGCTAAAGTTCCTTCAGGGACTTTAAAGCTACCATCAGAATAAACCGCATCACTGACTACATCCCCAACTCTAATTACTACTTTGGATTCAGGTTTTAGATCGAGACTATCGCTAGAGATAGTAGTTTTGATATTACCGTAACCATCAACCCAAGCTACGCGATCGCTTGGCACTTCTGGTATTTGATTGGGGTTTAAGTCATCTCCTAGTAAGCTAAAGTCTTCTAGTGCGATCGCTATAGCTGCGATTGGAAAAACATCGCGGGAGCGAAATTGCGAACCGCCACGAGATACTTTAACAATCTTTATAACTTCTGCATAGTCTTTAATAAATGAAAGAGTATACCCTGCAATTACTCCTACTACTTTGACCCCGTTTGGCAAAAGAGCATAAGTAAGTCCTTCGCCTTCATTGTCTATTCTTGGTTCAGAGTCATCTTGACGGGGGGCGCAGTTGTGATAAATTAAGCGCTGTTCACATCCAGGATTAAGACCTAGTTGAGCAATCCAAAAGCCTGTAGCTAAAGTACTAAATGGCGGTACTGATAAACAATAAATTTGAGCATCAGGTAAACCCATTGAGAGGCGTTGTGTTACTTCTGCAAATGCTGGATCGCCGTTGCCATAGTCGGCAATTAAATTGATGAACATATTATCTATTTGATTGCTGTAAATTAGGTTAACTATGTTCTATGCACATTAAGCTAGGTTAATCGATTTTTTAAATTTTAATGTTTTAGGTTTTTGTATTGACAAAATTCAATTTATATGTATATCCAAATATCAGTTTTATTTCGCTGAATGTTGTTGCAATACCTGTTTTAAATATTGACCTGTGTAAGAGCGCGGATTAGTTGCTACTTGTTCGGGTGTACCTACAGCTACTAATTCGCCGCCTTTGTCTCCTCCTTCAGGTCCTAAATCTATTACCCAATCGCAACAACGAATCACATCTAAATTGTGTTCAATAACTAAAATTGAATTACCTTTATCTACTAATCTTTGCAACACATCTAGTAATTTATGTACATCATAAAAAGATAAACCTGTAGTGGGTTCATCAATTAAATAAAGAGTTTTACCTGTAGCGCGACGCGATAATTCTGAGGCTAGTTTCACCCGTTGAGCTTCACCTCCCGATAAAGTAGTCGCTGGTTGTCCTAGTTTCACGTAACCCAATCCTACATCTACTAAGGTCTGCAATCTATTCACGGCTCTGGGAATATTTGTAAAAAACTCTAGGCTTTCTTCTGCCGTCATATTTAAAACATCAGCAATTGATTTATCTTTGAATTTAACTTGCAAAGTTTCACGGTTATAACGCGCACCTTTGCATACTTCACATTGCACATAAACATCTGGTAAAAAATTCATTTCAATTACATTTACTCCCTGTCCGCCGCAAGCTTCACAACGTCCACCTTTGACATTGAAAGAAAATTGCCCTGCTTTATATCCTCTAGCTTTAGCTTCAATTGTTTGCGTAAATACTTCGCGAATTACATCAAAAACTCCTGTATAAGTAGCTGGGTTAGAACGGGGAGTACGCCCAATGGGAGATTGGTCAATCACGATCGCTTTATCAACAGCGTTTAGTCCTTCAATTACATCTAAGTCTTGAGGTAAAGGAACTTTGCGCGTTAGTTGATGTTGCAAAGCTGGGTAAAGTAAATCATTTACTAAGGTAGATTTTCCTGAACCAGAAACTCCAGTAACGCTGACAAGTTTGCCTAAAGGAATATCTACATCTATGTTTTGTAAGTTGTTGCGACGCGCGTTTTTAATCGATAAATTCCGCCCATTTCCTTCGCGGCGCTGTTCGGGAGTCGCAATTGATCGTTTTCCTGATAAATATGCACCGGTAAGCGAATCTTCGGCATTTAATAAGGACTGTAAATCGCCTTGGGAAGTAATATAGCCGCCATGAATACCAGCGCCAGGTCCAATATCTACTAAATAATCTGCTTTTCTAATAGTTTCTTCATCGTGTTCGACAACAATTAGCGTGTTACCCAAATCCCGTAGTTTGGTTAAAGTTTGCAATAAACGCCCGTTGTCTCGTTGATGCAATCCAATACTTGGTTCATCGAGTACATATAATACTCCCGTCAACCCCGAACCAATTTGCGTTGCTAATCTAATTCGCTGCGCTTCCCCGCCTGAAAGCGTCATAGCAGGACGATCTAGGCTGAGGTAATCTAAACCAACATCTAAGAGAAATTGCAGCCTAGCTTTGATTTCTCTTAACACCAAGTCCGCAATTTGTAAGGCGCGATCGCTTAGTTGCATTTTTAGTAACTTTTGCTGACACTCCCAGATAGAAACGCTTGTTAGATCGGTAATCCTATACTGTCCTAACCTTACTGCCAGGGCTTCTGGTTTTAACCGCTTACCTAGGCAGACTTCACAAGGCTGGTTGACTAAATACTGCTCTAACTTTTGCTTTTGCAACTCCGAACTTGCTTCGTTGTACTGCTTCTGGAGTATGGGCAATACCCCGGCATAACGCCTGTAATCTTTACGGTCTTCTATCCATACTGGTTTGTCGCTACCGTGTAAAACTATTTGCTGCTGTTCGTAAGTTAGCTGATGCCAAAGAGTTTGAATCTCAAACCCGTGCGCTTGTCCGACGCTGTAAAGCAGCGATAGATAGTAGGAGTTATCTTTTTCTGACCAAGGAGCGATCGCTGCATATACGGGTGCTTGCGGGTCGGGGACTACAAGTTCTGCCGCAAACTTCTGTAAACTCCCCAATCCATGACAGTTTGGACACGCACCATAAGGAGAATTAAAAGAAAATAGACGCGGCGATAATTCCTCCATGACTGCGCCATGTACTGGACACGCAAAGTTTTCGGAAAAAATCAACTCTTGTTGATAAGAATTAGCCGTATTTGTAGAGGTTAAATCGTCATTTTCATTTGCTATTTTTTCGTTATTTAAGTTATACTTACTATCAGCTTGGACTCCACCTGACTTAGCCGATGTATCATTTATTAAGTCGATCACCGCAATTCCACTAGAGTGCCGTAAGCAAGTGGCGAGAGAATCGGTTAGACGCTCTCCAATACCAGGCTTTTTAATTAGCCGGTCGATGACAATTTCGATAGTGTGTGTATGATTTTTATCTAAGTCGATGTTGTCGGATAGCTCTCGCACCTCGTTATTTACCCTCGCTCTCACCCAACCTTCAGAGGCGAGACTAGAAAGTAATTTGCGATGAGTACCCTTTTTACCGCGAATCACCGGAGCAAGGAGTTGGAAGCGCGTACCGTCGGGCAAGTCCATAATGCGATCGCACATTTGGTCAATAGTCTGGGGCGCAATCGAGCGATCGCAAATTGGACAATGAGGCTCCCCCGCACGTCCAAATAGCAAGCGCAAATAGTCGTAAATCTCTGTAACTGTACCAACAGTAGAGCGGGGATTGTGGGAAGTAGATTTTTGATCGATAGAAATAGCCGGACTTAAGCCCTCAATAGCTTCAACATCCGGCTTATCTAGCTGCCCCAAAAATTGTCTGGCGTAGGCGCTGAGAGATTCTACATAACGGCGTTGTCCTTCCGCAAAGATAGTATCGAAAGCTAGGGAAGACTTGCCTGAACCCGAAACGCCCGTAAAGACAATTAAGCGATCGCGTGGTAGTTCTAAATCGATATTTTTGAGGTTGTGCTGTCTAGCGCCGCGAATGCGAATAGTATTGTTAGCGTTGGGAATATTGGCAGAAGGAGACATAAGAGCAGCGCGTAATAGTCCTTGATAATTTTAACGTTGCCATCTCCTTATCTTTATCAAGCATCGAAGGCAATCAGTTTTAGGTGACTAGGATTAGCGACTAATTCTTTGGCTAATAAATAACCCGCAATTGTCCAAGTTTGACACTTGCGTGCTTCTTTGCCAATTAAGCGACCATCTGGGCCATCGTAGTATTCGGGCCAATGATCTTCGACTAATCTTCTTTCGGCAATGGCGATCGCATGATGGGCTAATTCACCTCTATCCATTTTTTTAGCCGCCGCCGTCAACATCCACAATAAAACGGGCCAACTGCCGCCATTATGATAAGACCAAGGACGATTTTTTGGATCGGCTCCCGTAACAATTCTCCACTCAATATCTTCTAAAGCTGGATAACAAAGTTTCATCGGCATAGCACCAATTAAGTCACTCCAACGCAATTCAATTAAATTTAAAATTCTCTGAGATTGTTGCTCATTAGTTAAAGAAGAAACAATTGCCATCAAATTCCCCAAAGAAAAAAACCGACAATCTAGCTGACTTGGCCCTAAATTGCCCGCTAAGTAGCCGCCTGCTTCTGGTAGCCATTTTGCCAGCCGATAAAAAGGGATGGAGTCAGAATAAATATTAAATTGATTGAGGACTTCTTCTCCATACTCCTCTACTTGAAAACGATAAATGACATTTAATCGCTCCGAATCTAACCAGTAATTTTCGCGTAGTTGCTTAAGTAATGGATCTAAGCGGTTACGCACGGCTTGAATAATTGCTTGATTTTCTTTGCACGGAGTTAGCAACTCTAGACTAGCTTTTAATGCCGTATAAAATAACGATTGAATATCTATTGGGTGTCCATATAGTCCCAAACGACGGTCGATCATACTCGCACCATCGGGAACTAACACCATTGGATACATATCAAAGCGAGTAACTAAGCATAGTTCTAAGATTAATCGGATGCCTTCTTGAAAGTCGCTGCGTGCGGCAAAATCCTTACTTTCGGTAGAAATAGTATAGGCGCGTAATAAAATAATCCACCACAAACCTGCATCCGCCGGAGCAACTCTACCGATCGCATAATCGCCAAAATCAGCTTTTAAATATTCCTGTCCATTAGCATACCCAATTTTAAAACTAGCTGGCATTAAGCCACGACTTGGCTTTAAACAATCCAACTGCGTTGTTTTCGGCTGCAATTTTAGAGTTTCTTCTAAAAAAAAGCGGACGATATCCGTTTTGCCTTTAATCAGAAAAACGAGTGCTGAGGGAACAAAATCTCGAAGAAAACACTGATCGTAGTTTAGAGCATCAATATCTGGATCGAGAGCGGCTATTGTGCCAATTGGTTTTTCATGGTAATAGATGATTGACTTTTCCAGTGTTTCCCAAGCTTCTTCTTCTATTGCTAAAGATCGTTCGCTCAACTTCTCTCCATCCTTGGTAACTATATAGCTTGAGAATAAACAAAGATTTCAATTAGAGCAATTGTTTTTTGTCTTTGAATTGCGAGGAGCGCTTTTTTGCACTAGAGAATCTAATTTACTCCCACAATTTAAACCGCGATCTACTACTCAATCGGTATTAACAATTACTCAAACAAAGTCTTCTCTATATTTTGGTTGAAGTTTTAGGAGCTTGTATAGTCTATCATTGGTACGATTTGGTTAGGCAGATAAAAATCTAGAGGGGTTTTTAGATGAAGCTTGCAGATAAAGTCGCTTTAGTAACTGGTAGCGGTCAAGGAATCGGTCAAGCAATTGCTACCCGTTTAGCCGCCGCCGGAGCAAGCGTTGTAATTAACTACCGCTCTGATATCACTGAAGCCGAGGAAACTTTAAAACAAGTAGAAGCGACAGGCAGCAAAGGCTTGATTGTTAAAGCGGATGTCAGCATTGTTAGCGATCTTCGTCAGCTAATTGACCTAGCAATTGAGCATTTTGGCAAGCTAGATATTCTTGTAAATAATGCAGGAATAGAAACGAATGCGGCTTTTTGGGAAGTGACGGAAGAAGATTATGACAAGGTGCTAGATATCAACTTAAAGGGTTGCTTTTTTGCTACGCAATTTTTGGTGCAGCATCTAATGGCAACAAAGCGTACTGGGAAAATTATTAATATTAGTTCCGTACATGAGGAATTACCTTTTCCCAACTTTACGGCTTACTGTGCTAGTAAGGGCGGTCTAAAAATGATGACTCGCAACTTAGCAGTTGAATTGGGCCCTTACGGTATCACTATTAATAACGTAGCACCGGGGGCAATTGAAACACCGATGAATAGTAAGCTATTAAACGATCCAGTCGCCCTAGGAGCTTTGCTCAAAAATATTCCTCTCAATCGCTTAGGACAACCCCAAGATGTAAGTGCGATCGTTACTTTTCTAGCTTCCTCTGATGCCGATTATACAACTGGTGCAACCTTCTTTGTCGATGGTGGGCTGCTTTGGAACTATCAAGAGCAGTAGATATTCAAAATATTTAGATAGGCCGTAAACAAAAATAACTCTTTGCATATCAATTGCTAAAGAGTCATAGGCTGGTTATTTTAACAAACGCGATCGCGCATTACCTAAAATCAATTACGGTTTGGTTACTACGCTTACAGGCCCATTAACCATAGATTGACAGGCTAAACGATAAGTATCTGGCTTCTTCTTCAACTTCCGATTTTCTACATCTGTCCGAGGTGATAAATTTTCTATGCCTTCGGCTATATCTACAATGCAAGTCCCGCATTGCCCGTAGCCGCCACAGTTCATCATCTTACCTCTGAGGGTATAAATATCTATCCCATTTTCCATTGCTTTGATGCGAAGATTTGCCCCATCGGCAGCGATCGCTTCTTTATTCTCTTTGACAAATTTGATATTAGCCATTTGTTTCCTTAGTGACTGCCATTGCTCCAATTTTTTATGCAGTTCAACACATAAAATTCTTTAAATATTGCTCTGTTTAGCGCTCTTAAGCCGACTTGATAAATCAATTAAGCAAGAGAGAGCATAATTAATTTTGTTTTGTTCATCTTCGCTCGATTGACAGATTTCATCTTTTCCAACTTGCGCTAAAGTTAAGCATACCAAATATTTAAATAACTTAATAAACTGGCACAAAACTTGAGATACCCCGTCTTCTAATTGTAAGTTTTGCCAGTCAAAAATTATCACTAGCGTCGTAAATACCCAATTAAAAAGCTACCTCACTATCAAATGCCTTGACAGGAGCAGACTGCATGAGTGCGATCCAGGGGACACCTGAACCCGCAAAAAGCAAAATCAAAAAATATTATAAATTCGCACTCAATCAGCACCAGCGTAACTTATTGAGTGCTTTAGCAATTGGGATGGCAATATTTGTAAGTAGTTGTAGTTCGCCCAAACAATCCGCCGACGCTCAATCGCAACAACGAAATCAAACTACGGCGGTAGATGTAGGAATTTCAAAGACGGAAACATTGACCCAATTTCCTACCTACACAGGCAGTACAGAACCGATTAGAACCGTATCAATGCGAAGTCAAGTAGAAGGGCAATTATTAGGACTAAATGTGGACGTGGGCGATAGTGTAAAGCAAGGGCAAATAGTCGCTCAGTTAGATGACACAATTTTAAGAACGCAATTAAATGCAGCAGAAGCCGAACTTGCGGCGTTGAGATCGGAAGTAGCTAGAAGTAGTAGTCAAGTTAGTAACGCTCGCGCTGGAGTAGAAACAGCAAGATTAGAACTGCAACAAGCGCAAGCAGATTCCCAAAGACAGCAAAGATTGCTTAAAGAAGGAGCGATCGCACTTCAAGCAGCCCAGCAATCTCAAACCCAAGCGCGGACGGCATCTCAAGCTCTGCGGGCGGCACAACAACAAGTAAGCACCGAACAACAAGCCGTAGCGGCTTCTCAAGGCAGGGTAGTTGCCCAGCAAGCCATAGTTGCCCAAGAACAAAAAAGGCGATCGTATACGCGCCTAGTAGCGCCAATTTCTGGGGTAGTTTTACAAAGACTGCAGGAACCAGGCGACTTAATCCAGCCCGGTAATGAAGTGTTGCAAATTGCCGATTTTAGCCGCATCCAAGTAAGGGTTGAAGTTTCAGATAAGGAACTCGGAAATATTAGTATTGGTCAATCGGTAAGTGTGAAACTAGATGCTTTTCCCCAAGAAACAATAATTGGACAAGTTACCCGCATTTACCCCGCCGCCGATGTTACGGCGCGTTTAGTGCCGATAGAAGTAGTTATGCCTAATAGTAATGGCATTGGCAGTGGCTTACTTGCACGAGTAAGTTTTGTCAGTTCCCAACAAGAGCGAGTCGTAGTACCGCAATCGGCATTGGCTGGGGGACAACAGGAACAAAGAGGACAAGAAGAAAGCAAGACAGGGACAGTGTTTGTCGTCACACAATCCGCAAAAAGCAAAGCAAAAGTTGTAGCACGCGCGGTAAATTTAGGCGACTTTGCTGATGGAAAAGTAGAGATTTTGTCTGGATTAAGAGTGGGCGAAAGGTATGTAACTCGAAGTAGCAAACCGCTAAAAAATGGCGAAACTGTTAATTTATCAATTCTTTCTCAGCAACCCGCGCAAAGAGGGCAACAGTAATGCAAGAGGAAAAAGCCGCAGGATTTAGTATTAGTGCGATCGCAATTAAACAGCATATTGGTACGCTGATGCTGACTCTTGCTGTAGTTGTGTTGGGAATATTTTTTCTCTCAACTATCCAAGTTGATCTTTTACCATCAATTACTTATCCGCGTATTGGTGTCAGACTCGATGCACCGGGCATATCTCCAGAAGTAGCCGTTGACGAAATTACTAGACCTCTAGAAGAAGCTTTGGCGGCGACGGAAAATGTCGAGCAAGTGTTTTCACGCACTCGTGAAGGACAAGTCAGCCTCGACTTATTCTTTCAACCGGGAGGAGATATTGACCAAGCACTCAATGATGCTACGGCAGCTTTCAACCGCGCTAGAGGAAACCTCCCCGATACTATTGAAGAACCGCGCGTATTTAAGTTCGATCCTTCTCAGTTACCTGTCTACGAATTGGCGCTAACTTCCACTTCCTTGCTAGGAAAAGACTTGCGAGTGTTTGCTGATGAAGAACTAGCCCGCGAATTAAGTGTTGTTCCAGGAGTCGCTTCTGTAGATGTATCGGGCGCGGCGGAGGAAGAAATAAGTGTAAATGTTGATTTCAACCGCTTGCAAGCGGTAGGTGTTGGTTTAGTTGATGTTTTAGATGGTCTAAGGGCGCGCAATCAAGACATTTCTGGCGGACGCATTCAAGGAGAAAACTCGGAACCTTTGACTCGGACTGTGGGGCGGTTTCAAAATGCTGAGGAGATTAAAGATTTATCTTTTGATGTTCCGGCAGCTAATTCTGATACTCCCAGTCGTCGCGTTTATTTAAGAGACTTTGCCCAGGTTAATGATGGTACGGAGGAGCAAAGAGTATCGGTTTTCCTCAACCGTCAGCCAGCAGTGAAGTTATCAATTCAAAAACAACCCGATGCCAACACAATCAATGTTGTCGATGCGGTGAAAGAACGAATTGAGCAATTGCGGCAGTCAGGCTTGATTCCGGCAGATATGATATTAACACCGACTTCTGATGAATCTCGGTTTATTCGTAATTCTTTAGCAGATGTCACCAATTCCGCCGTTACGGGGGCATTGCTCGCCGCCACCGCCGTATTGTTATTTTTGGGGTCGTTGCGACAAACTTTTATTATTACTTTAGCAATTCCGCTTTGTACATTGGCGGCGATAATTTTGATGAGCCTGTTTGGTCTAACTTTGAATGTATTTAGTCTAGCAGGTCTAACTTTAGGAATTGGGCAAGCGATTGATACTTCTGTCGTAATTTTAGAAAATATTTCTGTTAATACTAATAAGACATCAAAGCAAGGCGATCGCTCACCAACACCTGCAGAAATCCGAGCCAATGCTCAGTCTTCTGCTCAAGAAGTAGAATCAGCCCTTGTAGCCGCAACTAGCGCTAACTTGGTTTCGGTACTGCCATTTTTGCTGATTGGTGGCTTTATTTCCCTACTATTTAATGAACTTATTTTAACTATTAGTTTTGCCGTAGCAGCTTCGTTACTTGTTGCTATTACAATAGTACCGATGCTTGCTTCTCGGCTACTATCAATTCCTTGGTCTAGTCGAATAAGCGATTTTTGGCTGATTCGTGGCTTTAACAGGCGTTTTGAAGCAGCTACGCGAGGATACGCTGGGTTACTAGGGCGAGTAGTGCGTCATCGCTTAGTTGTAGTTGCAATTACAGCAGTTATTTTGGGTGGCGGTACAGTGTGGATGGTGGGGCAAATTCCCCAGGAAATCCTCCCCCGAATTAGTACAGGACAAGTCAACCTCCGAGCGCAGTTTCCTCCTGGTACGCCGTTAGCCACAAGTCAAGAGGTGATGGAAATTGTTGATGGTATTCTCCGCAAACAACCGGAAACTGAGTATGTTTTTTCGACGGTGGGAGGTTCTTTATTTGGCAGCAATATTACAGAAAATCCTTTACGCAGTAGTAGTACGATTACGCTGAAACCAGGCGAAGATACTGAAGCTTTTGTAGAGAAAGTTAAGCCAGAATTTGCCAAACTCAACTTGGTAGGAATTAGGTTAAATTTAACTCCAGGTCAAGTGCGGGGGCTAATTTTAACTAATACTCCAGCCCAAGGCTCAGAAATTGATGTAATCTTGCAAGGTGAGAGCGATCGCACTTTGCGACAAGCGGGAGCGCAAGTGATGCAGGCTTTGGAAAACGTCCAATCAGCCCAATTTCGCCCCGATGCTGACCCGCGTCAGCCAGAAATTCAAATTCGTCCTGATTGGGAACGAGTAGCGGCTTTAGGACTCACAACGCAAAATATTGGTGACACAATTGCGACGGCAATTGAGGGTTCTGTACCTACTCAAATTCAGCGAGGAAATCGTTTAGTTGATGTGCGCGTACAGTTTGAGCGAGCATCTATTAACCAACCTTCCCAGTTAGAAAGCTTGCCTTTATTTGTGCAAGATAGTAAACAAATTCGGTTAGCAGATATTGCCACAATAGAGACAGGGCAAGCACCGGGAGAGGTGCAAAGAATTAATCAAAGGCAAGCTTTTATTATTGCTGGAAATCTCAGCGAGGGAGCAAGTTTAGGTGATGCGCTCAAAGAAGTGCAGCAGCTTTTAAGTAATATTCAATTACCAGAGGGCGTTTCTATTGTCCCTAGTGCGGCAGCCCAGACTAATCAAGAATTGCAGAAGTCTTTACAGCTATTGGGAGGACTAGCAACTTTCTTGATCTTTGTTGTAATTTCTGTACAATATAACTCGCTCATCGATCCGTTTGTAATTATGTTAACCGTACCTTTGGCTCTAGCTGGCGGGTTATTTGGGCTGTATATTACAAAAACTGCAATTGGGGCAACGGTTTTAGTTGGCGCTGTGCTACTGGTGGGTATAGTTGTAAACGCGGCAATTTTGATGGTAGAGCTTGCTAATCAAATTCTTCAAGAGCAGCAAGGCAGCATTAACGTTTCTTCGCAAGCTGCTCACACGGCGGCTATTTTGCAGGCTGCACCCCAACGCTTGCGGCCGATTATGATGACAACTGTCACGACTATTTTGGGCTTGTTTCCTTTGGCGTTAGGAATTGGTGAAGGTACGGAATTTCTCCAACCATTAGGAATTGTAGTTTTTAGTGGCATGGCGATCGCAACAATGCTTACTTTATTTATCATTCCTTGCTTTTATGTCCTGCTTCACGGTCTTTTCGACAGAGATTGGATAAAGTTATTCCGTGTCAAGCCTAAAACACTATTTAAGTTAATCAATCGCAGAAATGTAGCAACGCCGAAAAAGAATAAAAAAGTTAATTAGTTATTTTGGTGGCTAAATCTTACTTTGGCTTTATCAATAGCTAAAATAACTAATTTTTCAGCCAATATCACTTTTTTAGGCTTGGAAACCAGATTTAATACCTAATAAAAAATGCAGAAACTATGATTTTTCTGCATTTTTGCTTAGAAGTTCCTTAAACTTGTCTTCATCATTTCTTTATGTATTTCTACGGTATCTTTATCTTAACTTTATGAAATTCTCCAAACCGATTGTTAGTATCACGTTAAGAAGGTAAACTTAAACGGTCTTCAGACTAGCTTTTTCTATCGTGACTACAGCAAAAAACTATAGAAACTGGATACAAGAAAGTCGTTACCGCAGTCGGGGAAGCATATATTTATTTGCCCCGATGGTGGAGTTTAACGTGATGTCAAATGTCGGGGATTTTCCCCCATAAAGCGGGCATATAATTTTAGAAAACTCAAGATATTTGGGAAGTATCGCCCTTAACTTAGTACCAAAAAAGGTATTTTCAGTACTGCGGTTACTGAATAAGAACCAAGCTATTAATCATACTGAATTAAATAAAAGCAAAACATTATTGGCTGTAATTGTCAACGATATATTTTGCAGTAAATTACAGAAACTTTTACTTAATTCATCTTTATTCAGTAGCTAATTTCTTGGGCGAAGGCTTTTGCACCAAATTTAGAAATATTAATCTCAATTTCGCCTTTATTAACAGTAAGGCATGAGCTTATTACGTCAATACCGAGCAACTACACTTCATAAATCAAGCATTAGAGCTATAAAACCATGATCTTCACTGACACGGCTAAGTTGATACGTGCAAAAGAGCTTCTAGTTACTACTTGTGTGGATTGGATTCCAGTAATTGGTGGGGGAGTCTTCATCCGAAAACTTGCTTACCGTCTACTTTTTAGAAAAATGGGAGCTTCAGTTTATATTCAAAATGGCGCTGAATTTATTGGGGCTGACAAGATTGAAGTTGGCAGCGAATCTTACATTGGTCGTGGTGCGAGCATAGTCATACGCACTCCTAATAGTAAGGTACTGATTGGAGCTAAAGTCACGCTCGACAAAGGAGCAATTGTTGCGCCTTCGGGTGATAACTGTTGTATTGAAATTGACGAACATACATACATTGGAGCCTATACCTGTATAGGAGGTCCAGGTAATATCAAAATTGGTAAGTATTGTTTACTTGCGGCACATACAGGCATTGTTGCTAACGATCACATTTTTTCCGACCCCACAGAAATGATTGACAAACAAGGAATAACTTGCCAGGGTGTAGTAATTGAAGATAATTGCTGGCTTGGTTATGGCGTGAAGGTATTAGATGGTGTAACTATTGGTGAAGGTAGTGTAATTGGCGCAGGAGCGGTAGTAACTAAAGATATTCCTCCTTATTCTGTTGCCGTTGGTGTACCCGCTAAAGTAGTCCGTAGCCGCCAGCTTGGAGAAAGGAAATTGGCTAACTGGAGGGCGAACTAGAAAAGCTCGTATCCTGAACCATACTGTATAAATTCCTAAGTTGATGTAGTGTCAAGTCCAATCAACTAAACTGACTATAACGACTTGGGGGATTACTTGAGCTATTAACAAGGGATGACTGAGGACAGTTTTGAGCAGTGTTTTTGTTAAATCCGCAAGTCTAAAATACTATTTAAGTTAATCAATCACAGAAATGTAGCAACGCCGAAAAAGAATAAAAGAGTTAATTAGTTATTTTGGTGGTTAAATCTTACTTGGGTATCAATAGCTAAAATAACTAATTTTTCAGCCACTATCACTTTTTTAGGCTTGGAGACCAGATTTAATACCTAATAAAAAATGCAGAAAAATTATAGTTTCTGCATTTTTGCTTGGAAGTTCCTTAAACTTATCTTTATCATTTCTTTATGTATTTCTACGGAGAACTTCATCTTAACTTTATAAAGTTATCAAGGTACATTGTTAGTATTACGGTAGTAAGGTAAACTTAAATGGTCTTCAGACCAGATTTTTCTATCGTGACTACAGCAAAAAACTATAGAAACTGGATATAAGAAAGCCGCTACCGAAGCCGGAGAAGCATCTATTTGTTTGCCCCGACGATGGAGTCTAATCTCATGTCAAAGGTCAAAGATTAAACTCTATAAAGAAAGTGGGTAGGTAATTCTAAGAAACTTCGGAAATTTGGGAGGTATTGCCCTTAAATTAGTGCCAAAAAAGGTATTTTTAGGGTTACGGTTGCTAGGAATTAAGCTATTAATCTTACTAAGTAAATAGACAAATCGTAATTGACTGCAATTGTCAATGATGTATTTTTCCGCAATCTGCAGAAAGCTGTTTTATTAAGAAGCTAATTTTTGAGGCGATCGCTTTTGCACCAAATTTTAAAAATATTAGTCTGAATTTCGCCCTCGTTAACAATAAAGCATCAGCTTATGGGCCTTAGTAACCAGCAACTACACTTCATAAATCGAACATTAGAGCTATAAAACCAGGATCTTCAATGACACGGCTAAGTTGACACGTGCAAAAGAGCTTTTAGTTACTACTTGTGTGGATTGGATTCCCCTACTCGCTGGTGGAGTCTTCCTCCGCAATTTTGCTTACCGTTTACTTTTTAAAAAAATGGGAGCTTCAGTTTATATCCAAGATGGCGCTGAATTTATTGGGGCTAATAATATTGAAGTTGGCAGCGAATCTTTTATCGCTCGTGATGTGAGCATAGTTGTACGTACTCCCAATAGTAAGGTACTGATTGGATCGTTCGTTAAGCTCGACCAAGGAGTAATTGTTACTCCTGCCAAGGATAACTGTTGGATTGAAATTGGTCAACATACATTTATTGGCCCCTATACCTGTATATCGGGCCCAGGTAATATCAAAATTGGTAAGCATTGTTTAATCGCGGCACATTCTGACATTGCTGCTATTGATCACATTTTTTCAGATCCTACAGAGATGATTGACAAACAAGGAGTAGCTCGCCAAGGTATAGTAATTGAAGATAATTGTTGGCTGGGTTGTGGCGTGAAAGTGTTAGATGGCGTAACTATCGGTGAAGGTAGTGTAATTGGCGCAGGAGCGGTAGTAACTAAAGATATTCCTCCTTATTCTGTTGCCGTTGGCGTACCAGCTAAAGTAGTCCGCAGCCGCCAGTTTGATGAGGAGAAATTAGCTAACTCGCGAGCGAACTAGGAAAGATCGTATCCTGAACCATATTGCCATTTATCTAGAATTCGATGCCAATAATATTGCTTTAGGGGAGGTAAAGGTTTTATCCACCTTTGCAGCCACCTTGCACCCAGCTTAAATAAAACTGTATAAATCCCTAAGTTGATGTAGTGCCAAGTCCAATCACATAAGCTGACTATACCGACTTGGGGGATTACTTGAGCTATTAGTAAGGGATGAGTGAGGACAGTTTTGAGCAGTGTTTTTGTCAAACCAGAAAACTGCACCACATCTTGCAAAAATGGCTTTAGTACTGGTTCCCCTAGTTGCTGCATTTGGGCAAATACGGCGGAAAGTAACCTATTAATTTGATCGGAAGCAATTTTTTGACCTATACCTGCTCTCATTGCCTTTTGAAATAGCCAAGTAACGCTTAAATTAGGCTGATAGGGTTGTAATAGTTTTAATGCTGATGCTGATAACTGCTCAGTCGCTAAAGCTTCACCAATTCCTAGAGTCAAACGCTTGAGGTGACGCACCATTGAGCCAAAACCACCGAAGCTCAAGGGTGATTGATTGCCACTACTATCGCCAATTGGAAGAACTCGCCCCCAAGGAAAGTATAATTGCTGACTGTATGCCGGAAAAAAACCAAATAGCGCCCTTTGTAAGTGTAATTGACTTAGTTCCACGCCTTGATACTCTGGTAATAAACGCAGATATTCTGCAAACAATGTTTCTAGTCCAATATGTTGCGTGTTGGCATCCATATAGGTAAATAAGTAAGTAGTTCTACCATCCCGCGCCGGAAAAGCCTCCCAGAAGTATTGGCAGTTATTAAGTAAAGGCGTAAACGATGCTAATAAGTCGCCAGTATTATTTTGCGGAAATCCTTGAGCGCAACTACCTACTACTAAGCAGATACCATCAGATTTTTGTCCTTGTCTTGCTTGCTGGACTATGGGTGAAAGATTACCCATTGCGTCTATTAGCAAGCGGCTGCTAAATGTGTCGGATACCATAACGCCATTGGGATGAACTACAGCACGATCAAAAGAAGTATTTTCAAATAACTTACCACCCGTAGCTAGAAATTTATTTTTTAAACTTTCCAATAGGTAAATTGGATCTACGCCAATATTGAGAACGTCGTTTATCCAGATTTCAGAGCCACCAAAGAAGCTGACACGGGTAGGATTGTATTGAGTTATGATCGCATTTTCTAATTCTTGCTTACTTAACAAATTTAATTCTAAAAATACTTCTAATTCCGAGCGCGATATATTCCATTCTTGCTCTCTACCGCGCAAAATACCTCGTTCTAGCAAAGCTACTCGCCACCCTCGCTTAACTAAAGCACAGCCAACTAAAATTCCTAACGTCCCGCCGCAGATAACGACATCCCAGTCTACAGTTTCTAAGGGTACATCGCTTTGAGTTATTAGTTGGGGGATAGGTAGAGTATTTTCTCGCACAGAAGTAAGGAGGCGATCGCATTTTTGCAATCCACCTAAAACATCTCCTGGCAATTGGTTTAGGACTTCTTCTATTAGGCTCATAAAACTAATTTGTTAGCCTGAAAACCTTAGCAAATATCTCTTTCAAATCATACTCAATCATATAAGTCATGTTTTTTACTTTTTTTGACTGCTTATTACGCAGGATGAAAATAATTGTAGATTTCTTGGGCTAAATGCGAACCAATCCCTGGTGCTTGCGCTAACTGCTCTAGTGTGGCTTGACGGATATAATCAACAGAGCGAAAATGCGCTAATAATTGCTTTTGTCTGTGGTATCCCAAACCGGGAATATCATCTAAACGCGATCGCTTTAATTTATCGCTCCTCTGCTGTCTGTGAAATGTAACAGCAAATCTATGTGCTTCATCCCTCAACCGCCGCAATAACTGCACTCCTGGCTGTTCTGCTTGGGTTTCTACAGGTTTAGATTCCCCTGGTAAAAATATCTCCTCTCGCTGCTTTGCAAGGCTAACTACGTGCAAGTCTTCCAGGAGATTCATCTCTTGCAAAACTGCTACTACAGAAGATAATTGCCCCTTACCACCATCAATCATGACTAAATCGGGCCAATCAGGATTCCCTAGGCGCGGCAATTGCGGATCTTGGGCATACTTACGAAAACGCCGACCAATAACTTCAGCTAGACTGGCAAAATCGTCGGAATGTCCGGCGGTAACAGTCGGATTTTTAATTTTGTAGTGGCGATAGTATTGCTTGGCTGGCAATCCGTCTATAAATACTACTTGCGAAGCAACCGCGTTAGCGCCTTGAATGTGGGAAATGTCGTAGCCTTCGATGCGGCGCGGTAATTCAGGTAAGTCTACAATTGCTGCCAAATCTTCCATTGCTTGGGAATTCGCATCGCTTAATTTCTGCGTCCGCACCAACTCATACTCAGCATTGCGTTCGACCATTTCAATTAGTTCTGCCTTCGTCGAACGCTGGGGAGTGAGGATGGCTACTTTTCGCCCTTTGACTTCGCTCAAAACTTCGGCTAATAACTCCGTTTGCGGCAACTCATGCTGGACTAATATCTCGGTCGGTATTTCTGGTGAGTCTGCCGTTTGATAATGTTCTTCCAATACTCTCTGTAAAATCGCTCCGGCATCTGCATGATTATCGGCGACAAAACCTAGTCGTCCTACCAATTTCCCGGCGCGAATTTGAAATAATTGGATGCAGGCGTGTTGATCGTTGGCAGCTAGAGCGATCGCATCTCTTGATACGGTATCATCAGGCAACGACACTTTTTGATTTGCATTGAGCGACTTCAACCCAGCAATTTGATCGCGGATTCGGGCGGCTGATTCAAAGTTCATCTCCTCGGCAGATTTTTGCATCTGCTCGGTCAAAATATCAATCAATTCCTGCGCTCGCCCTTGAAATACCATTGCTACTTTTTGGACAGTTTTGCGATATTCTTCGGGTGTAATCAATTTTTGACAGACACCAGGACAACGCCCCAGATCGTAGTTAAGACAAGGACGATCTTTAAATAGTGGCTGCGGACGTTGCTTGAGGGAAAAGAGGCGCTTAGATAGGCGCAATACATTCCGCAATAGCCCAGCATCGGTATAAGGCCCGTAAAACTTATCTTTTTCTTTACCTATTCTGCGGTTACGAGTAATAAAAATGCGCGGATATTCTTCTGACCAAGTTATGCAGACATAGGGATATTTTTTATCATCCTTGAGTAAGACATTAAAGTACGGCTGGTGCTGCTTAATTAAATTTGCTTCTAAAGCTAAAGCTTCGGATTCTGTATCCGTAACAATAAATTCAATTTCTGTTACTTGCCTTACCATCATGGCAATGCGATCGCTTAATTTCTGGGCTTGCCTAAAATACGAACTTACGCGCGACTTCAAGGAGCGCGACTTGCCTATATACATAATGCGATCGCTAATGTCGCGCATCAAGTACACTCCTGGTTCTCTGGGAATCTCCTTGAGACGAGAAGCTAGACGTTCTCGATCTTTTACTAAAGGTAATTGGCTTGTTTCTTTGATTACTTTTTTTACTGGTGTTGTCTCTGGTGGGAACTGCTCTAGTTCTAGCAAGGTCTGTGTATTTGTCATAATTTCACACGTTATCAATAGCAGTGCTTGCTTTTCGCCCAAGCCTGTGCGCGCGAAAATTTTATTAAGGGTTGCCGTTAACTAAATGACGGTTTAGCACTCCTGTGTCCGCTCTTAAGTGCCGCCGCCTCTCAATTCTACTTTGGCTGATAGTTATCAGACAGCTTTCTCTAGCAAGTAACGAACTTACTTCAGCCTGTTTCTCTCAGTGCAAACCCTTAGCATAATTCTTTATCAGGTGATTAAAGTCACATACTTTTGTAAAGTTGTTGTCAAACTTTTGATTTATATGATGAATTTTTCTTTATTAAGTCTAGGTTTGCTGTCTATTAGATTAAATTAGGAGAAGGGGTTAAAAATAATACTTTCTGTTTTGTCAGCAATTTAACAATATTAAAGTTATAGCTATGAATTTAGATGAATTTGAAAACCACTATCGCCGCGCCCTTGAGTCCAACCTCAATCGACTGCAAACAGCAGTTTTGCTGATTGCTAAACTAGAACTTATTGTTGCTGATGTTGGTCAAGATTTGCAAAATCTGACATTAACTTTTGAAGATTATGTCAGCGCTCAAAGATCAAAGTAGATTTCAACTACTTATCTTTTCAGTAGAGCAATTGCTAATTTCCCCATTAATAGCTTGTCTTAAATCACTGAGATTAACTGGCTTAGTAAAATACTGACGCGCACCCAAATTAAAAGCACGTTGACGATCGGCTCTAAAAGCAAAAGCAGAAACAACGATTACAGGAATATCCTGTAATTGAGGGTTTAATTGCAGTTGTTTTAATAAAACATAACCGTCAATGTCTGGTAACTTCAGGTCTAATAAAATTAAGTGAGGTTGAAAACTAACTACTTGCTCAAAAAAATTAGCCCCATTATCTAAACTAAGCACTTGATAACCGTAAAAAATTAGATAGTCATCTAGCATTAACCGATTGAGGTCATTATCCTCAACGACTAATAAACGTTTCGGAGCAGTACGTTGGAGTGTAGTTGCACCGGATTCTAGCTGTGAACTTTCTCTATCAGTATTCACGAGTGTATTAGTCATGGAACTTGATTAAAAAAGGTATTGAAAGTTGTATGTAAGTATGCTCATGAAGCTATAAATTTTAGCTTCAAAGCCTGTTCTGATTGACCAACTATAACAGAATTCGGTAAAGTTTATTTGTATTGCTTAATACTTCATCACAGAGGAAATATCTAAATAAATCCTCCCAAAGAAAGGTGTTAAGACTACATAATAGGGAAAGAGTGCTTGTAGGAAGCTTTGAATTAGATAGGTTGACACGAGGAAACCTATCTAATTCAAAGCTGAAGTTTAAAGTCAAGAGGATTTTGTAGCGGTAAGAATCCCAGCTATTTTGTTTGCTGCAACTTTTAAAATAGCTGGGTCGTGTACCAAAGCAAACCTAACATACCCTTCCCCAAATTTCCCGAAGCCTGCACCAGGAGAAGCGGCGACTCCGGTAGCTTCTACTAGATGAGTGCAAAACCGGGTAGAATTATCAGACCAGGGAGCGGGTAGCTTTGCCCAAATGTACATTGTGGCGACGGGGGTGGGAACGTGCCAGCCAATTTGGTGTAAAGCAGTAATAAAAGTGTCTCGACGTTGACGGAAGGTGTCATTAGCAGCTTTAACCCCAGCTTGAGAACCTGTTAAAGCTGCGATCGCACCGTTTAAAATCCCTTGATACTGATTAAAGTCAACAGCAGCTTTTACCTGCCTTAGAGCTTTAATTAGCTTGGAATTACCAATAGCGTAGCCAACCCGAAAACCGCCCATATTGTAAGACTTAGACAGCGTAAAAAACTCAATTGAGACGCTTTTATCTGGATCGGCTTGCAAAATAGAAGGTGCTAGTTGCTCGTTAAATACCAAGTCAGCGTAGGGGAAATCATGGACTAGGACTAAATTATGCTGCTGGCAAAAAGCAACGGCACTCTGAAAAAAGTCTAGAGGCGCGATCGCACTTGTAGGATTATGAGGATAGCTCAGTATCATCATTTTTGATTGAGCGAGAACGGTTGGGGGAATCTCCTCAAACACTGGCAAGAAAGCATTTTCTTGGCGTATTGGCATCGGGTAGATTTGCCCGCTAGCTAAATAAACGCCGCCAGCATGAGACGGGTAGCCAGGATCGAGCAATAAGGCAAAATCTCCTGGATTTAATACGGCAAGAGGTAGATGGGCTGTACCTTCTTGAGAGCCAATTAGGGGCAAAACTTCGGTTTCTGGATCTACAGAAATGCCGAACTTTTGTTCGTACCAGTTAGCCGCCGCCTGACGAAATTTTTGCGTTCCATTAAATAGTAAGTAGCCGTGAGTGCTAGGATCGTGCAGCGATTCGGCAATTGCTTCGAGAATGTGAGGAGCCGTTGCTAAATCGGAAGAACCCAAAGATAAATCGATTATTTCCTTTCCCGCGTCCCTAGCTTTTGCCTTTGCCCTGTCCATGTCAGCGAAGACATTGGCTTGCAGAAAATCTATTCGTTTAGCAAATTCCATGTCTTAAAACAATTAACAATTAAACAAGTTATTAATCAAAACGCGATCGCAACAAAGTTTCTTATTCCTGAGACTCAATAAAGTGAGGATCGAGAAAGCTGATTAATTTTGGTCGCGCGATCACACCTTCAGAAGATGCAATTAGCGTTGCTCCTTGAAATAATCGCAACGCAGGTACGCCTTCCACCTGATATTGCTTCACCGTGACTTGATTTGGGTCTACTTCCATTTTGACTACTTTGAGGCGACTACTGTAGTTCTCTGCTGCCCAGTCTATTGTGGGTGACATCAAACGACAGGGGCCGCACCAAGCAGCCCAAAAATAGACAAGGACTGGTTGACTTGCTTGGATTACTTCGCTGTCAAACTCAAGATCGTTAATTGCGATCGCGTTACTCATAAAATTTATTACTTAAGCTGCCGACAATAAACTAAACTAACCGCTAAAAATTATTACTTCTTACGCCCAAAATACTCCAATAGACCAATTGCTAGTTTTGTTAAAAAGATGCAAAACGGTCTATCAGAGCGCTAATTTGGTTTTGAAACCGGGCTTAAAGATTATCTAACTGCTTGCGTAACTGATCTAATTCAGTATCTACAACCTCGTTAGATTTTGGGTTTGATGACGGGGATGCTTGGGGAAGTGATGGCGTACTAGATGATGTCGCCGGCCCTATAGACATCTGAGCTTTTAGAGCGAGTAATTCATCATCTACATCGCTACCTGATTCCAACTGAGCAAATTGGCTTTCTAGATCCGAGCCTACCAATTCTTGAGCCGACTGAGCGCGGGCTTCTTGCATCAGTACTTTTTCTTCCATCCGCTCAAAAGCTGCCGTGGCGCTGCTTGTTCCCAATCTACCTACCGTGCTTTGTAGGTTTTCTTGGGCTTTAGCCGCAGTACTCCGGGCTTTGAGCATATCTTTTTTGGTTTTCGCTTCAGAAATTTTGCTCTCGAGGCCAATTAAGCTCCGCTTGAGGGTATCAATTTGACCTACTTGGGAGTCTAAATTAGTTTTTAGGCTGTTGGCTGTTTCACTAAAACTTTTTTTGCGCTCCAAAGCTTGACGGGCAAGATTTTCGTCACCTTTTTGCAATGCCAACTGGGCATTACGTTGCCACTTATTAGATTCATTTTGTGCCTGATTATACTGTTGTTCCAAGCGTTTTTGCGCCGCGATCGCTTGAGCGACTCCTTGACGCAACTGCACTAAGTCTTCCTGCATTTCTAGGACAGACTGCTCTAACATTTTTTCTGGGTCTTCAGCATTGCTGACCATATCGTTCAGGTTTGATCTGACCACTCGGCTAATGCGATCGAATAATCCCATAACTATTATTAATTCCTTTTCAGGTTTACAAGGTGGGTGGAACGCAGCGAGGCTAATTGAGATTTGCCTAATTTAATTTCATTTAGGCAAGTGTTAATAATATTGTGCTGTTATTTTTAACATAAGCTCAATTGCTTCTGCTGTAAATCAATGACAAGTTTTTAAGCAATTTTTACTACTAGCTATATTAACAATTCTTTTACAATTCTTCTATCGGCTTCGTCGGCGCGGCAGGTAACTGAGCGGGGTTTGGATTGCTACTGGGTAGTTGCGCTTTCATGGCCGCGAGTTCCGCATCTACATCACTTGCTGCGCCTAGGGAATTGAATTGTTTTTGCAAGTCATCTGTACCTAATTCGGCGATCGCTTCTGATTGTGCTTCAAGTTGTAGTACTTTTTCTTCCATTTGCTCAAAAGCATTTAAAGAACTTGTTGTATTGACTCCACCTAGCATTTCGTTTAGCCTTTGAGAAGCAGTTGCCGAACGCGCTCTAGCAATATACATATCTTTTTTTGTTTTTAGTTCGCCAATTTTTATTTCTAGAGTCTGCATATCTTTTTTAATTCTATTTACTACATTACTTTGCTCTCCCATTTGAGCTTTAAGGGCAGCAGCCGTTTCTTGATAAAACTTGCGTTTAGTTAGGGCTTCTTTTGCTAAAATTTCATTACCTTGGTTCAAGGCTAGTTGAGCGCGGTTGTACCATTCTTGGGCGGTAGATTCAGCTTGACTTGCTTGCCTTTCGGTACGTTTTTGAGTTGCGATCGCGCTTGCTACTGCTTGCCGTAGTTGGACCAAATCATCTTGCATTTCGGCAACAGTTTGTTCGAGAACTTTTTCTGGATCTTCCGCGTTGCTGACTAAATTATTAGTGTTAGCGCGAATTACTCGTTTGATGCGGTCAATTAGTCCCATGACGGCTCTCCATTCACGTTGCTATTAGCGCCAACTGCTTGCGATCGCCCTTTACCGCGTTGCTGGGCTAACTATATAAGTAGAATCTGTTGGGCTAAATTTATGGTATCGCTTCCTTTAATGATGCGATCGCTTCTATCAAACATTACAACTACAAATAAAGCGATGTCATTCAAATCAATTAATCAGGTTTTAGCTATTTCCCTTCAGCAAAGCCGCACCCTGCAGCAGCCTTTTCAACTTGTATTGCAACATTGGTCAGAAATAGTTGGATGCGCCGTTGCTCCTCATACTCAATTGCTGTCAATCCAAAAAGATGTTTTGCAAGTAGCAACTTCGAGCGCTGCTTGGGCGCAAACTTTGACTTTTGAGCGATCGCGAATTTTAGCTAAGTTGAACGTTTATTTGCCTAGTCCCTTAACTGATATTCGCTTTTCTACGGCTCAATGGCAACGCCCCGAAACAATTGTCAAAAATCAGGCGACTTCTGATGATTTTTTCGGGGGCGCTCATCCTAGCGTTTTAGCGACGACAAGTTTAAGTAAAGTCAAGCAACCTACTAAATGTACCAATGCTCAGGCAGCTTTTAGCCAGTGGATGAAGACGACACAAGAGAAAAATCATAATTTACCTCTTTGTCCTCAATGCCAAGCTCCTACTCCGCCAGGTGAATTGCAACGTTGGGAAGTGTGTTGTATTTGCGCTATTGAAAAGTTTTGAGTATCAGTAACGAAGTAAGAAAAATTACTAAGTACTTTTTGAGTAATACACTTAATTATTAATCTATTTTTTACTATCAGTGAAGTTACTGAGCTTTTGATTCTACGCATTAATAAAGTAACATTTAGTACTAGGAAATACATAGGTTGACTCAGTTTTTACTGTTTTTGCGTTTAATTAAAGCCTACTTTAATTGAACATAAGCTTAAATTTACTTTTCCTTAATATGACTTTTTAGTAAACTGCGACCCATGTTACCGCAACTAGCGCATAGTTAGCGTTGATCCCCAGCCTAATTGACTTGATATTGGTAGCCAGATTAGAGGCTTTGTATCAAAATATTACTAAAAGATGGCTAAATATCATAACAATCTAAAGAAAGTATGAAATTCTTTTAGCTTGAGGATCGCTACAAACTAGAAATCATAACCTTTTGATGTATAAAAGATGCTTTAGTTATTGAGGCATAATAAAAGTTACAGATAGTTTTTCAATATGACTTTTATGAAAACCCTAAATCCTCTTGTGTCTGCTTGTCGTTATTGTCATTATTACAAGTTAGAAGGACGACGTGGTGGTACGTGCCAATTGCTGGGGGGAGCGGTTCACGGAGGTTGGAAAGCTTGTGCTATGATGCTTCCGGCTTTTGCGCCCTCTTGGGAAAATCTAGAAAATATGATGAATTTGCCTGATGCAATACCAGCCGTAGCTGAACCTCGTCCTCTAGTTTGTGCAATAGCTCACCCCTCATTGGAGTCTAACTAAGTTATTAGTTTTGCATCAAGTATGCAATTAGATAGATGTAGTATGTAGGATACTAGCGATAGTAATTGTGTTTTAGTATGCTCAAACCTTTAGATTTGCCGCATTTATATACTGATTTGACCTTCAAGTTAAAGTCGCACCTGTAGTTAATATAGGTGCGATTTTTGAATGATCTAGTAGTAATAAATTTGTTCTAGATTGTTTCCCTAAAAGCTAATTGTTGAAAGCTTCTGTTCAAGGTAACCAGGGGAAAGAGCGAAAGTTGGGAGGGCGCTTTTCTAAAAATGCTCGTTTGCCTTCAGCGCCTTCTTGGGTCATGTAGTAGAGCATAGTAGCATTGCCTGCTAGTTCTTGCAACCCTGCTTGTCCATCACAATCAGCATTAAAAGCAGATTTCAGGCAGCGAATTGCGATCGGGCTTTTTTCTAATATTTCCCTTGCCCATTGGATGCCTTCTATTTCTAATTGCTCCACAGGTACGATGCAATTGATTAAGCCCATTTCCAAGGCTTGAGTAGCGTTGTATTGGCGGCAGAGATACCAAATTTCTCGCGCCTTTTTTTGCCCAACAATGCGGGCAAGATAACTAGCTCCAAAACCACCATCAAAACTACCAACTTTAGGCCCTGTTTGCCCAAATATGGCATTGTCGGCGGCAATAGTTAGATCGCAAATTAGATGTAAAACGTGACCTCCACCGATCGCATATCCTGCTACTAAGGCAATGATAACTTTGGGCATAGAACGAATTAGGCGTTGCAAGTCTAAAACGTTTAGGCGAGGAATACCATCATCATCTATATATCCAGCATCGCCGCGCACGCTTTGATCGCCGCCGGAGCAAAAGGCGTATTTGCCATCGGTATGAGGTCCCGCACCAGTAAATAGGACTACACCAATATTTGTATCTTCTCTAGCATCAGAGAAAGCATCGTACAGTTCAAACACCGTTTTTGGGCGAAAGGCGTTGCGCTTGTGGGGACGATTGATGGTAATTTTGGCAATGCCATCAGTTTTGTAATAGAGGATGTCTTCGTAGGTTTTGGCGGTTTCCCAAGTAATTGTCATAGTAAGTGCGACTTCTTGTCTTGACCACAGGATTTTAACGCGCGTAGTGACATAATTGGGGGTTTGCGGTTACATAAATCGCTCCCGCTACTTCAATAATGGAGGTAATTTTAGTGAGAAAGTTGATAATTATTGTGCGTTTGGAGATCGCTTAACTACGATTAATTTGACTGTATATTGACCTTCCTTAGAAGGTGCAATATTATTCAATTGCTCTAATGTATTGGTGTGATGCTCTACCAATTCTTTAAATGGACAATACCCATTCCACATATTACTAAGTAGATGACGTACAAATAAAAGATCGACATAATAGCTCTCTTGTATAAAAATGACAGAATTATTTAACGACCAATTGCTCAATGAATTTGTAGAAAACTTTTATGGGTATGGTGACTACAATGGGTAATTTTGGTTTATCGGTATGGAAGAAGGTGGTGGCAATTCATTTTCGGAGATTGACAACAGACTGAATGCTTGGACACTTAGAGGAAAACACGAACTTGAAGATTTAGCACAATACCACGCTGAAATTGGATTAATAGATTGGTTTAAGGACAACCCTAAACTTCAATCTACCTGGAACAAATTAATTAGAATTTTATTGAGTAGTAAAGGTCAATTCCCTACGACCGAGGAAGTACGAGAATATCAGAAAATATTATTAGGAAAACTTAGTGGTGACAATTGCTTAGTAAACTTGCTACCCTTACCATCACCATCTACAGAACGATGGTTATACGCGCAACACTCCCAATTACCTTATCTGAGGGATCGCTCAACCTATAGCAAATGGTGTCTTAAGTCGAGAATTGAACACTTGCGCGATCGGATTAGTCAATACAATCCAAAAGTAGTTGTTTTCTACAGCCTTGGTTACTATAAATATTGGCTGGAAATTGCAGGAATTGATTTACTACAAGGAGTAGACACCATTTATACTGGCTACAACGAAACAACATTCTTTGTAGTGACAAAGCACCCAGCAGCGAAAGGCGTAACAAACGAATATTTCCATCAGGTCGGGAGACTTATTGCGGCTAATAATGAAGTACAGTAATGCAGTTAGTTTTTATTTTATTAAATTATTCTAACGAGAATATAAGCAAGGATGCGATGCTCTTATGTATCAAATACACGATTTATACATAACTAACTTGAACGGATAGATATTAAATTGCAGCTAAAATAATTATCAAAGAAGACTGGTTAAATTAATGAGAAAATTAATAACTATTTTAGTAAGCGCGATCGCATTAGTAATGCTCGCCACTGCTCCAGTTTTGGCTACAACAACGACTGAAACTGCTACACTTTTTACTGGTAACTGTGCAGGTTGTCATATCAACGGCGGTAACATTGTCCGGCGTGGCAAGAATTTAAAAGAAAAAGCACTAAAGAAATTTGGGATGGATTCGACGGATGCGATCGCGCAATTAGTCAAAAATGGTAAAAATGCTATGCCAGCTTATAAAGATCGTCTCACCGAGCAGCAAATAATAGATGTGTCAGCCTATGTATTAGAGCAAGCCGAGCATGGTTGGAAGTAATTTGAGTCAAAGTATGTTTAAGTCAATTCTTGCCCTAAAGCTCTGCATTCTTTGCTGTTGTCTGCTGCTGAGTGGTTGCGGGACACTAACCTCAACAACTGATACGATTTATCAATCCAAAACCATCCATAGCCCTGATGGTATCGGTAAGTTTTACCAAGGTAGAGAAATAGCTAAGGTCATGGGGCATACCGAAGCACTCTGGCTAGAGCGTCCTTCACGGGAAGTTGAAGAACAACCACAAAAGCTAATAGATGCTCTAAATCTTGAGCCTACAGATGCTGTAGCGGATATAGGCGCATGAACAGGCTACTTTAGCTTTAAGCTAGCACAAAAATTGCCTAAAGGCAAGGTTTTAGCCGTAGATATTCAACCAGAAATGTTAGATATTATTGAATTTCTAAAAAATGAAAATAACATTACTAATGTAGAGCCTATTTTAGGCAGTCTTACTAATCCTAACTTGCCTGAAAATAGTATTGATTTAGCAATTTTTAGCAATTATGGTAGATGCTTATCACGAGTTATCACAGCCGCATGAAGTAATGCAAGAAGTTGTAAAAGCACTTAAACCAAAAGGCAAAGTAGTATTAGTTGAATATCGACGAGAAAATCCGTTTATTGCTATTAAAAAAATACACAAAATGACGCAAAAGCAAGCAATTAAAGAAATGTCCGCCGTAGGTTTAGAGTGGGTAGAAACTAAAAGCTTTCTACCATCTCAACACTTGCTAATTTTTGTCAAAACTTAAATTATATCTGCTGCGAACTTACCTAAATTTTCTTGTCGCCATTTAGCATCTAATTTCCGATTAGTTTGTAATTCTAAAACTCTAATTCCTGTAATTGGAAGTGGGTTTAATTTTTGCTGCAATTGCTCCCAAGAATTAATCAACTCATGCTCTACATTATAAGTTGCACATAATGACGCAAAATCAATATTTTGAGGCGTAGCAAAAAAATCCTCAAATGGTGGCTCAAACTTAGAAATGGGCAACATTTCAAAAATACCGCCACCATTATTATTAATTAAAATAATTGTTAAATGTCCAAAAAAATTATTATTCAACAAAAATCCATTAGTATCGTGTAATAAAGCCAAATCGCCCGTTAACATCACACTACTTTGCTGACAATGAGCTATACCTAAAGCTGTAGACAAAATACCATCAATTCCATTTGCACCACGATTAAAAAATGGTTGTACGTGCAAGTTGTTAGGTTGCCAGAAAAATTCTACATCTCTTACTGGCATACTATTAGAAATAAATAATGGTGTTTCTGGTGGTAAAGCTGCGGATAATAACCAAGCAGTTTTACATTCAAATATTTGATTTATTTCTGCCATGCTGCTATCTACTTTTGCCCTAACTTTAGATTCACACTCGCACCATAATTGTAAATAAGAGTTAAAGGCTTTGGACGGAAATATATAGGCTTCAGCTAATTGCTCTATAGAAATTTGTAGATGAGTTGTTTTACCATGAAGTGGATCTAAATTATGATTGCTAGGATCAATAATCCATCTTTCAATTTGAGTAGAAGTTAACCAATTTCGCAACTCCTTACTTGTAGGTAGTTCGCCTACTTGGATTACAATTTCTGGTTTAAGTTGCTTTGATAACTCAGTATTTCTTAGTATTAAATCATAGGTTGAAATGAGATAAGGATTTAAGTCAGCATAGTTACGGACTGGAGATAAACCTTCTGCTAGTACGGGAAATTGAAGAAGTTTGGATAAATGCGCGATCGCACTTACATAATCTCTCGCATTTTCTGGTTGAGCAACGCCAGCAATAATAATACCGCGCCTAGATTCCTGCCATTGCACCGGAAATGTAGGAGCGTATTGCATACGTCCAACTAATTGATGACCAACTAATTGATGACTTATTCCCCTAAAAAAGTCTTCCTCATTCAACCAATTACGTTCAATCCCATCAGGAAGCGGCGCTAAAGGATCTCGGAAAGGGATGTTTATATGCACCACGCCAGCTACAGGATAAAGCGCCCTTTCCCAAGCATGAATAATTGTTTGGCGCAAATATGCCAGTATACTCATGTCTGCAGAAGGTAAGGCTAGTTCAGTTTGCCAATTTGGGTAAGTGCCGTACAATTTTAGTTGATCGATAGTTTGTCCTGAATGACAATTTCTAAGTTCTGGCGGGCGATCGCAAGTTAAAACTAATAGCGGTACTCTGCTCTCTTTTGCTTCAATTATGGCACTGTAAAAATTTGCTCCCGCCGTACCCGAAGTACATACCAGCGCTACCGGAAGCTTGCATTTACGGGCTATTCCTAGGGCAAAGAAGGCAGCACTCCGCTCGTCAAGGACTGGAATGGCTTCTATACCTTTTTGCCCCGCGAAGGCGATCGCAAGCGGCGTAGAACGCGAACCAGGACAGATTACGGCAGTAGTCAAACCTAGACGCTTTAGTGTCTCTGTCAAGATAGAAGCAAAAAGTAAATTGGTGTTTCTATAATCAATCATTAATCAGGGATAAACCCCATCATTGAATAAGCAAGTTCTTACTATTTTAGTTGGTGGTTTGCTGGCATTTTGAGGAATATTATGGACTCGATTCGATTAACTGGGATTCGCAGCTACGGCTACACTGGTTACTTAGCTGAAGAACAAGTATTGGGACAATGGTTTGAAGTGGATGTAACGCTGTGGCTGGATTTATCCATAGCAGGTAAAAGCGATCGCATTACAGATACTATCGATTATCGCAGCATTATCACGAGCGTCCAGCAGCTAATTAAAACTTCTAAGTTTGCTTTGGTGGAAAAGTTAGCTACAGAAATTGCTCGATCTATTTTAGATGTCGGTGGTATATCGCAAGTTAGAGTTCGGTTAAGCAAGCCTGGCGCACCGATTCCCGACTTTGGCGGTACAATTACGATTGAATTGACGAGAAATAAGTAAATTAATTATAGTTTGAATTAATTTTTCCGTTCAAGTTGTTAAATGTAAAAGCCTTTTGCTGCCAAGCATCAATAGTAGGATTGTAAGTAGCTAATAAGTTTTCTTTTGAAAGCGCGGCAATCGGCGTATCATCAGCAACTATAGTTTGATTGAAACAAATAACGCGATCGCAATGATGGCTTACCATATCAATATCGTGAGAGACTTGTAATATTGTCCAGCCTTCTTCTTGCTTCAATCGATCTAATAACTGATAAAATTCCGCTGCTCCCTGCACATCTACACCTGCAAATGCTTCATCTAATACTAGAAGCTTTCTAGGCATTACCAAGCAGTAAGCTAATAATACTCGCTTAAGTTCTCCACCGCTAAGAGTACCAATTGCTTGATTTTGCAGATGATAAGCACCCACTCGTCGCAAAGCTTGAGTAATTGCTGAGTACCATTGCTGATGGTGCTGGCGAGAAAAAATTGCTAGTCTTTTATTTCTTATCCAACCCATTCCTACCAACTCTCTAACACAAATGGGAAAACTGCGATCAAAAATAAAGTTTTGAGGCATATAGCCGATTTGAGAGCGTAGAGATTTTAATTGCTCAATGGGACAATCAAAAACGTTAATTTTGCCAGAATAACGCTTAATTAAGTTTAAAATTGCTTGTACTAGCGTACTTTTTCCCGCGCCATTTGGACCTACTATTGCTGTATTTGTGCCTGACAATAATTCAAAGGAAACATCGCGTACAGCTAAATACTTTCCTTGATAAACCTTTAGATTTTCAACTTTTAATATCGGTGATTGATAATTCATAATTACGATTTAAAATATGCCAATGAGATATATCAATAAATATTTTTCCTGGTCTACTACTTGCAAGCCGATTCTAAGGTTTGCAGATTAGCTCTCATTGCTTTAAAATAATGCTGCGGGTCAAGCGTACCTGATTCTAAGGAATCTAAGGGTTGTAAAGTTAAATTTAAGTCTTTAGAGAGTGCCGTAAGTAATTTGTTATCAACACCTGGTTCGCCAAAAATAGCCTTAGCTTTGTATTGCTTGACTGCATTAATTGCTTTTTGCACATCTGTAGGTGATAGCTGGTCTTCAGGAATTTCTACTACCGCAACTTGCTTAATTTGATAGCGATTGGCTAAATAAGGATAAGCATCGTGAAAACTAATAAACGTGCAATTAGTAGAATACTTTTGCAGGCGCTGCTTATATTCAGCATCTAGCTTTTCTAGTTGTTGAATATAATTTGTAGCATTAGCTTGATAAGTTGCTTTATTTTCAGGACTTGCAGCAATTAAACCATCGCGAATATTTGCTACTTGTTGTTTTGCCAAAACTGGATCTAGCCAAACATGAGGATTTCCCGCCAAAGACTTAATATTTGCACTAGCATCAATTTCTTTGAGTTGAGGATTTTGAGCGGATTTTATCGTACCATCTAAAAATTCTTCAAAATTGATGCCATTTTTCACTAATACATTGGCAGATGCGATCGCACTTACATTTGCTGGTGTTGCTTGATAATCGTGTACTTCTGTACCTGGTGGAATCAAAATCTCTACTTGCGCTTCCCCAACTACTGCTTTGGTAAACCAGTACATCGGCAAAAAGGTTGTCACTACTTTAAGTTTGGACGCTGGCGATGGTTGCTGCACTAGGGAATAAGATTGGTTGCACCCTGTTAAAGCTGCAAATATTAATCCCACTATAAGCAAGTTTTGACTTCGCATTTTAAGAATCAATTATAAATTCAATGAGAATGAATATTATTATACTCATATAATGAGAATCAATCTCACACGCAGGTAAGGTTGGTAGCTGTAAATGCAACTATTGTCAATTAATATGCTACTTTGCGGAATAATTTCAGCAATTTAATTGACTGCTAGTAATAACTTTCCGGCTGTTAGATATTTGCCCTTGGCAAGAAAGTAGTATCTATACTTGCTGTACTTAGACATCGATACCTACACAGCGACAGCGATTCAAATATTACAAACGTGTGTCAAGACAAGTGCCTACCGTGATAAAGAGTTAGTAGGTTTTGATACCCGTATCTTCCGTGCTAAACCTTAAAACTATTCACTTCTGCACTTAATTCATGTAAAAGCTACTTCACCAATGCCCTCTCGGGGCATTGTATTGTGAAGCAAAAATACAGCACAATCTGCCTAAGATTTGGCTGCGAGGAGCGACTTGTCGCTCTTGCCAAGTTGTGATTATTATTTGAGGAGTGCCTAAGAATATGAAAAGATTTGTTTCTCTCTGTCTAATATCAGCAATTGGCTATATGTTTACTGGGCAATCAAATCCAGCATTAGGTCAATTCAATCGAGTTAGAGACGAAGGTACACTTTATTCGCCTAATGCTTTTAAAGTTCCGTACCTTGGTGTAGATGGCGCTTTTACTGTTGATACCAAAGAAATTTCTGCTATTGATCCGCGTAATCCGAAGCGAATTGTTTTCCAGCAAATGGAACTATTTTCTTTCTATAAAGATTTAGAAGGATTTACGCCCATAGCTGAACAATGTCGTTACGTCTATAAAGGTGCAGCAGGCGACCCGTTTTATTACCCACAGCAATCTAAAACATCTATTTGGGATTTATTTGAATTGGCATCAGGGGATGCGGCTTGCAATAACTTTTATTATGTAATTCTGCGATCGCCTCACGGCAATCCAGTTCATATGCACATGAGGTATGCAAATGCTAAGTCTAGCTTCAATGAGCTATTAAGAATGAGTAATGCTCCAGAAGATAAGACAAAAGTAGATCCTTGGTGGAGTGTTTACTGTGCTGCGGGTGTATCTGGCTGCGATTAGTAGATGGATGTCTAAGTCAGGGGGTGACTTCCTGACTTAGGCGTAAACAAACCGGGTTGTAAGAATCGTTTAAGAATAAACGCGCGACCTAATGTAAATATGATTAAGCAACTACTGCAAAAATTTGAGACGTGAATTCTATCTACGAGGGTACATCGCCTTGTTCAACTCCTTGGACAAGTCCAATGCGGCTCATATTCATCGCAACAAATTCTCGAATCGTTCGTCTGGCGGTTGAGCAAAAAAGTAGTTTTAAAGAAGTTGGGTAGTGGGGAGTGAAATAAATGTACAAAAGTCTATGGAACTTTTTGCTGGTTTGTCCAGTTGTTTGCACAACAATGCTGGTGTCTAGCATTGCGATCGCCGAAAAACCAGCCACCTTAGAACCTATTAGTCCTGCGTCAAATGACGCAATGGCTCAGGTTACTTCAGTTTCGCAGTTATCAGACGTTCAACCTACAGATTGGGCATTTCAAGCATTGCAATCGTTAGTAGAGCGTTATGGATGTATTGCGGGGTATCCTGACGGCACTTACCGAGGAAACCGAGCCTTAACAAGATACGAATTTGCTGCCGGGTTAAATGCTTGTTTAGATAGGGTAAACGAGCTAATTGGTACTGCTACGAGCGATTTAGTAAAAAGAGAAGACTTAGCTACATTGCAAAAGCTGCAAGAAGAATTCGCCGCCGAATTAGCTAGCCTGCGCGGACGAGTTGATTCTTTAGAAGTAGCATCAGCCGAACTCGAAGCAAATCAATTTTCGACTACAACTAAATTAAGTGGAGAAGTCGTAGCGGCGGTAGCTGGAATTATTACAGGAGATGATATTGATGGTAATGACCTTGACACATCTGCCGTACTTGTAGACAGAGTGCGGTTAGAATTTGCCACAAGTTTTACAGGTAGAGACACGCTGCTAACACGGCTTGCTACCGGAAACTTTGCCGGAATTTCTAGTGTGACGGGTACAGCCGAGGGAGAATTAAGCTTTACTCAAGACGAAGGTAATGCTATTGGCTTAGAAGTGCTGTTATATAGCTTGCCTATTGGTGAGAGTACAGAAGTTGTTTTCGGTGCAGTGGGTACAGCATTTGATGACTTTGCAAGTACCGTTAATTTTTTGGATGGAGATGGTGGATCGGGTGCGTTGTCTAGCTTTGGTACGCGCAATCCTATTTATTATTTGGGAGACGGTGCGGGTTTAGGGATTAGAAAAGAGCTAGGGGAAAGATTAGAACTTAGTTTAGGATATTTGGCAGGGAATGCTAATAGCCCAGCCGAAGGCGAAGGTTTGTTTCAAGGGCCTTACAGCACTTTGGCGCAAGTAGTAATTAAGCCCACTGAAAAATTAAATATTGGCTTAACTTACATCAATTCCTACAACGCTGATGATACTGGTACTGGTAGCGGTCGTAATAGCTTTGCGCGGTTTGATGATACATTTTTTGAAGACTTAGACCTACCCTCTGTAGATGTACCAACTAGCAGTAATTCCTACGGTTTGGAATTATCATGGCAATTGAGCGATCGCTTTGTTTTAGGTGGCTGGGTTGGTTATACCAATACTCAGTTGCTTTCTACGGCGGGCGGATTATTTGATCGCGGTGATATTAATGTCTGGAATTATGCTGTCACCTTAGCCTTTCCAGACTTAGGTAAAGAAGGAAACTTGCTAGGTTTTGTTGTGGGGATGGAACCAAAAGTTACTGATTCTAGCGTTAGTTCCATAAATCCAGATATAAATGCAGACTTAGAAGCAGATGAAGACACTTCACTTCATATTGAAGGATTTTATCAATTTCAAGTGACGGAAAATATCTCAATTACACCAGGAGTCATTTGGATTACTGCTCCTGGTTTTGATCAAGATAATAACGATATTGTCATTGGGGCGTTAAGAACTACTTTCACTTTCTAACGGCAATTTTAATCAAGGGAAGCATTAAAAGCTTCCTCTTCAACCCCTTTAAATATCGCTGTTTCCTACACCAGTACAAGTCTCATCTACCCAAGACGCAATATTACTTACTTTACTTGTAGGCGATACCCTCACTTCCGAACTCGCTACAGGCAGCTTTTGCACAGCACCATTTTTACTATTCGTCTGCACTACTACTGTATTGCTGTATGTAAATCCATTGGGACTTGCATTAATTTCCGCAACATTTGCTGCTTCTGTGAGTGACTTAATCTCTGCTTCAGGATTGAAATTCAGCCCCAAGGCGGCAACAATTTGGTCGGGATGATTGCTCAACGCGACGATAAAAGGAAACATTTGGATTAGTTGCGGTTCCAAATTAGTTAAAGTTGCCAAAATAAAGCTAGATGATGGGCGACGCTGACCGTCATAAGTTCCCCAAATGCGTAATTTTGTCATCCAAGGGCGATTGCGCCGATAGTAAAGAAGCCATTTAACTTTCAATGATTGGCGTAGCTGCTGAATATCCACTAAACTTACCTCAAATACCAATAACAAAACCCTCTAGCCCTAGGATCGCCATGCTGGGTAATTTTAGTCAAGAGTTATGTGTCACATTGCCTAATCTGGATCGATACCTAATTCTTGCAGTTTTTGCCGCAAGCGATCAGCTCTTTGGCGTTCGATTTCGGCTCTTTGACGTTCAGTTTCGGCTCTTTGGCGATCGCTTTGTGCTTGTGCTTCTACTTGTTGAATCTTTTGATTACTTATTACTTCCGCTTCTTCTGGTGTTGGTACTAAATCCCCGTCCGGTGTAAAAAACCGTAATTGTTCGTTCATAATGCCCAGATATAACTGTAATTCGTTGCTCCACAACCAGCCTTGCTCGTTGGGAATTATGTCTTGATACCGACGGTAATTAAGTTGAAATCCGGCAAATTCTAAGCTATAAGGGTCAAACCAGAAGTAATCGGGGGTGCGAAAAATATCTTGATACAACTGCTTTTTCAAGCCCCGATCGGTTTTAGCTGTGGAATCGGAAAGAATTTCTAAAATAAAGTTGGGATACTTGCCATCTTCCGCCCAAACTACCCAGCTTTTGCGCTCTTTGCGTTCGGTATCTAAAACTACAAATAGATCGGGACCTCGGACATCTTCAGACTTGCGTTGACGAGTGCTGTAATAAATACTCAAGTTAGCGCCAGCAAAGAAGTCCTGACGTTCTTTCCACAAGCGTTCTAGGCTAGTTAATAGGAGAATAATTTGTTTGAGGTGGCGGTAAGTTTCCAATGGTGGCTCGTCGCTCAATAAGTCGCTGGGTGGAAATATTGGGGTATCAGTTTCGCTGCTTTGTACCATATTACTAAGCAATAGTTGCAGTCTTTGGGCTACTTTCAGTTTATCTAAATAGAATCTATGTAAAGAAGAGAAGCGCAATGGATAATAACGAAAATGTCCGTTGTTGGCAGTTAAGGCTACTTCCAGTTTATCTAAATAGAATCTATGCAAAGAAGAAAAGCGCAATGGATAATAACGAAAATGTCCGTTGTTTAAAGTAATGCCAGAAGATAAAGAAATTGCTATTGAATTTGATAATGTTACTTTTAGCGTTGGACTTCGCCCTTTAGTATCCAATCTCAATTTTTCTGTCTATCAAGGAGAAGCTTTAATACTCCTTGGGCGCAGTGGTAGCGGTAAAACTACCACGATGAAGCTAATTAATGGTTTATTTGCTCCCACAGAAGGCGAAGTTAGGGTTAGAGGACGATCGACAAAGGATTGGGATTTAATTAAGTTGCGGCGACAAATTGGCTATGTAATCCAAGAAGTTGGCTTATTTCCTCACTTTACGATCACACGCAATGTTGGCTTAGTTCCGTCTCTAGAAGGCTGGAATCCCAAACAAATTAAAGCGCGAGTTTACGAGCTATTGCAGCTTGTTGGCTTAGATCCGGTACAATTTGGCGATCGCTATCCGCACGAATTATCAGGAGGACAACGCCAGAGAGTAGGCGTTGCTAGGGCTATAGCTGCCGATCCGCCGATATTATTAATGGATGAACCTTTTGGCGCACTCGATCCAATTACCCGCTTAGAATTGCAACAAGAGTTTCATCGGTTGCAACAGCAATTAAATAAGACCGTTGTTTTTGTGACTCACGATATTCAAGAAGCTTTTGTTCTGGCTTCCAGAATTGGTTTGATGGAGACTGGGCGCTTGGTAGTATTAGAAACACCAAAAGAATTTTTAAAATCTTCTCAGCTAGAAGCGATCGCCTTTTTAGAATGTCTAGGGATGTTCAAGCCATAAATGAATGTTAGCGATTTTTTCTTAGTTAAGTACGCCTCAGAGATTATTCAAGCTACGGGTAAACATTTATTTTTAGTGGGTACGGCGATATTCTTGGCAACAGTTATCGGTATTCCTTTAGGTATCGTTATTACTCGTCGGGAGAATCTGCGTCAACCAATTTTAGGTGTTGCTAATATCCTCCAAACCATTCCTAGCTTGGCGTTGTTTGGCTTTTTGCTCCCTATCCCGTATATTGGCGGTATTGGCGAACGTACGGCGATTATTGCCTTAACTTTATATTCTTTTTTACCGATTATTCGTAATACTTACACTGGGATAGCTAATATCGATCCGGCTATCCGCGAAGCTGGTAGAGGAATGGGGATGACAAGCCGCCAGTTATTATTGCAAGTAGAAATTCCTTTAGCTTTGGGGGTAATTTTGGCAGGGGTACGAGTGGCGGCGGTAATTGGCGTTGGTGTAGCAACCATTGCGGCGGCTATTGGTGCGGGGGGTTTGGGTGAATTTGTATTTAGAGGGATTGCGACGTTAAATAATGAACTAATTTTAGCAGGGGCAGTTCCGGCGGCGGCGATCGCTTTATTACTGGATGTAGCTATTGGCTGGCTTGAAGGGCGGTTTACAAAGGTGGGTGGAAGATGAAAAGGTTTTTGGCGTTATGGTTATTGAGTTTTGCTTTGATAGTGGGGATTTATAGTTGTTCTGCTCCTAGCAATACTATTACAATTGGCTCCAAGGATTTCACCGAACAAGATATTTTAGGCGAACTTCTAGCGCAGCATATTGAAGCAAATACTAAGCTTAAAGTCAATCGCCGCTTGCATCTTGGCGGAACATTTATTTGTCATGAAGCGATTAAAGCCGGACAAATTGATGCTTATGTTGAATATACAGGCACAGCTTTTACTACGATTTTGAAGCAAAAGGCAATTACCGAAGCGCGAAAAGTTTATCAGCAAGTAAAACAAGCTTACGCAAAGCAATTTCAGCTAGAAGTTATGCCACCCTTGGGCTTTCAAAATACCTTTGCTATGGTTATTCGCGGCGATGATGCTAGAGCAAAAAATCTGCAAACAATTTCCCAAGCAGCTAAATATACTCCCCAATGGCAAGCAGGCTTTGGCTACGAATTTAGCGAAAGAGAAGACGGTTTACCGGGACTTAGTAAAACCTATAATCTCAAGTTTGCTAAACTACCTAAAATTATTGATCTAGGCTTGCTGTACCAAGCATTGCAGCAAAAGCAAGTAGATATAGTTGCCGGAAATTCTACCGATGGGGCAATTCCGCGCTTAGACTTGGTTGTGCTGACTGATGATAAACATTACTTTCCACCCTACGAAGCTACGCCCATTGTCCGTCAATCAGTTTTAAAACAGCACCCAGAATTACAAAGCGTGATTTCTCAATTAGGTGGCTTAATTGATGAAGAACAAATGCGTCGTTTGAATTATCAAGTCGAAGGCGAAAAGCGGAATGTTAAACAAGTTGTTAGCGATTTTTTAGAAGCAAAAAAGTTAATTAAATAAGGGTATGGGGATTGACTTGGGGCTATTTTCAGTTTACAATTTATATTATAATCAGAAATATTGACCTCAGCGATATTTTTGCAAATATCTCCATTATACAATTATCTGTCAATAGGTAAAAAGACGCAAGCGAAAATCTAAAAAAGTATTAGAATTTTTATATAAATAGATGATGATTTAACTCATCAGAACTAATTTAAAATTCTTAATACTGGAAAGCTATTTAATGTTAGTTAAAGAGAGCAAACAACGCAACTGGCAGCCAATAATTAAGCAATTTGAGGCAATTGTTGGTAAAAATGGTGTAGTGCAACGTCGAGAAGAACTAATTACCTACGAGTGCGACGGATTAGCAAGCTATCGCCACCGCCCAGAAGTAGTAGTGTTGCCCAGAAATACAGAGCAAGTTGCAGAGATAGTAAAAATATGCGATCGCAATTTTATTGCTTTTATTGCACGTGGTGCGGGTACGGGCTTATCGGGTGGCGCATTGCCTACGGAAAACTGCGTACTCATTGTTACGGCTTTAATGCGGCAAATACTTGATATTGATTTAGAGAATCAAAGAGTCACCGTACAGCCGGGAGTAATTAACAACTGGGTAACGCAAGCGGTAAGTGGTGCGGGATTCTACTACGCGCCCGATCCTTCTAGCCAAATTATTTGTTCAATTGGTGGTAATGTAGCGGAAAATTCCGGGGGCGTACACTGCCTAAAGTATGGCGTAACTACTAACCACGTCTTAGGACTAAAATTAGTGTTACCTGATGGCTCTATTGCCGATGTCGGCGGACAAATACCAGAGATGCCTGGTTACGATCTTACCGGAGTATTTGTCGGTTCGGAAGGCACGTTAGGCATTGCTACGGAAATTACTTTAAAAATTCTTAAAACTGCTGAATCAATTTGCGTTTTACTCGCAGATTTTACCAGTATTGAGGCTGCGGGGGCGGCGGTTTCCGATATCATCAGTGCGGGGATTATTCCGGCAGGGATGGAAATGATGGACAATCTCAGCATTAACGCGGTAGAGGATGTAGTTGCGACAAATTGCTATCCCCGCGATGCTGAAGCGATTTTGTTAGTAGAAGTAGATGGTTTGCAAGTAGAAGTAGATGAAATGAAGAAACGAATTGGTGCTATTTGCAAACAAAATGGAGCCAGAAATGTAACTTCAGCAAAGGATATAGAAACGCGGACTAAGTTATGGAAAGGGCGGAAAGCAGCTTTTGCGGCGGCGGGACATCTCAGCCCAGATTATTACGTCCAAGATGGGGTAATTCCCCGTACTAAGTTATCATTTGTACTGCAAGAAATTGAGAATTTAAGCAAAAAATACGGTTACAAAATTGCTAATGTATTTCATGCCGGAGATGGCAACTTGCACCCACTAATTCTTTACGATAATGCTGTACCTGGTGCTTTTGAAAAAGTAGAAGAATTGGGCGGTGATATTCTCAAGCTTTGCGTGCAAGTAGGTGGTAGTCTTTCCGGGGAGCATGGCATTGGTGCAGATAAAAAGTGTTATATGCCGAATATGTTTACAGAAGTAGATTTAGAAACTATGCAGTATGTCCGCGCCGCATTTAATCCCGAAGGTTTAGCTAATCCAGACAAAATATTTCCTACACCCCGCACTTGCTCTGAAGCCGCAAATGCTCAAAACATTAAGCAATTTGAGAAAGTAGAGTTATTTTAAGATAACTTAAGCTATAAAACTAGGGTTAAACTCCAGTTAAATTATTACTTTTTAGCAGGTGCTAATACAACTAAACCGTCATATTGCTCTTGCTTGCTAGTAGTAGACGTAGTTGTACTAAAACTGCGGATGCTACCAATAACTTGCTTAAAGATTTGAAAATCTGGAGCATTAAATACTGTTGGGGCGAAACTATATATCCATGATAAGGAAGAACCCATATTGATATAAAAGTAACCTTGATTAGGATAAGGTAAGAAACTTGTCGCCGTAGCAAAGTTATAATCTTTTGGTAGTTGTTTTTGAGGCTGGGGCAATAATTCTCTCATTGCTCCTAATCCCGTTGAAATAAGCAGAGTTTTGTCATCTACCCAACTATGAGCAAATACGCTTTGTTGCCCAATATCCCAAGTATTGACAGAGATACCATCGATGTTGTGAGTATTGACAGATAATGCACCGCTAAAAATAGACTTGATAGATTTGTCCAATTTATTTAAACTAGATTCAGCCTTAGTACGACTTCTTGTTTGCACCAAAAAGCCTAAACCCAGCTTTAATTCGCTACTTAGTAAGCCTTGTTTAGTAGGATAGAAAAACAAAGCATACTCGCCATCCATCCAGCCTAAAATATCTTTATCGATGTCTAATCCAGTAGTGCTACTGATAGTTTTTCTAAACTTTGCTAGTCCATCTTTAAATTGAGGATTGCTACTTAGTACAGTTACTAGCATTTGCCACTGCCCATAGATATTGCGCCCAGTAGTTGTAGAGTAGGCTGGTGCAGGTATGCGAGGGAGTAATTGCGCGGTATTGGGAGTAAAAGCATTAGCCAAACTTGGCTTGTGGCGGTAGGCGTTGATTTGCAAGCGTAAGCCTTCTTTTTGCTCCCAAATTAAACCATTTAGCGAACTATATTGCTGTACTTGTGATGGATTAATTGCGCTCAAAGGAATAGGAAATGGTAAATTAGGATCTTGAGCCAAGGAATTAAATAATGAAAGAAACTTATTCGGGTCTTGGTACAGTGTAAATAGTGCTTGACTGTATTGAGGATGCTGAGTTGTTTGTTTAAAATTGAGGTTTTGTGCTAGATTAGCACTGCCTATGGGTTTGTCTATTAACTGCTCAATCGGTAAGGCAGTACTAGCTGTAACCATATATCCTGGCAATAGTGCGATCGCTATACCTTGACGTTTAATATTATTTGGTTTAGATACAGGCAAGGTGGGTATGCTTGGGACCGCCGCTACCAAAGATGTAGGCAAAGAGTAAGTTTTTAGCAGTAAAGTAGAAACAGGCGAAGCAATTGAGACGTTATGTGAAGTAGGCTTTGGTGCTTTCCATTCTAGAATTTTCACACCTTTGTATTGTCTTTCCCTTACTTCTTGCGGCTTACTCGCCTTAAATTTACCTATTAATGCTTGCAATTGATTTTGATCTTTTACAGCAGTTATTATTACAAAACTAGCATCTAAGCTGACTGACTTTGAAGGTTTTTGAGGCAGAAACGCTAAGGCTACTTGTTCTCCCAACCAGGGTTTGATATCTGTTTGATAATTCAAGCCCATTTGAGCGGGAAATACCTTTTCTGCGGTAGCGAAAACTTGTTTAAATAATTCAAACTTGCTTAAGCTTTGCCATTTTTCTGTCTTAGTACTAATTAGCCCTACGAGTGGTGCGTCCACGGGCAAAAATTGGGCAATAGGTGCAGGTGACGATAATTTTTGAGGAAGAGATTGGGAGTTAAGCGAGACGGTATTTATTGCTAGTAGTGATGATGTAAAAAGTGCCAACAACTTATTTTACCTATTATTTAAAATATTAATTTTTATTTTACCTTAGCTGACTAAATATATTTAAGATGATTTTCTAGATAGTTAAAGTTATCGTAAGTCTTCAACCAGCGTGAAGTTATTTGCTAGGAACAAAAGGTAATACAACTATAAATGTACTCCCTATTCCCACTCCACTATTAACTGTAATTGTGCCGCCATGCAAGTCTACATATTCTTTAACAATTGACAAGCCTAATCCCGTACCTAAAATTGATTTAACATTACTACCCCGGTCAAAGAGATATAAAACAATCAAACTAGCAATACTACCAAACAGAAAAGATAACCTCAAAAATAAGTCCAGAATGGGATAGTTGCCTGCTAATGCTGCGATGGTGCGAATAAGTAAGGCTATAAAGGATCGTTTATCAAAAAAAAGTGATAACACCATGCCTTAAATGGTTGCAAGTTTAGCAATAAAAACTAATTACAAATATAATTGTTTTGCTAAGGGGTTAAATCAATATAATATTAATTAAATCAGTAGATTTACTGTGGCTAGTGCTAGTAGTAGATGAATTAGGATGAGTGAGACTTTTTCTCAAATAAAAACCTTAATCAGCCAAGAGAATTTTTGTGAGTGGAAAAACCTAGACTCCATCAAACAAAATATAATAACTCAAGCGATCGCATCTCCTAATAGTCCACACTGTATTGTTTATCCCCAAACTCCCGCAGAACTAGCATCAATTATTGCCTGTGTATACGATAGCAACGGGGGAATTTTACTTTGTGGCGGTAATAGCAAACTTAGCTGGGGTGGATTGGCGCAAAATGTAGATATAGTCGTGAGTACCGAACGCTTAAACCAATTAATCGAACACGCTGTAGGCGATTTAACGGTAACGGTAGAAGCTGGAACTAAATTTGCAGATTTGCAAGCTACTTTAGCAAAATCTGGGCAATTTCTTCCCCTCGACCCTGCAAGTCCAGAATCCGCCACAATAGGCGGTATTATCGCTACGGCGGACTCCGGTTCGTTACGCCAACGCTACGGCGGCGTAAGGGATTTGTTGCTGGGCATTACCTTTGTCCGCGCTGATGGACAAATTGCCTTGGCTGGAGGACGAGTAGTAAAAAACGTTGCTGGATACGACTTAATGAAGTTATTTACTGGCTCTTACGGCACACTAGGAGCAATTTGTCAAGCTACCTTGCGAGTTTATCCGCTACCAGAAGCGTCAGAGACTGTTGTGTTGATAGGAGACGTAGAAAACCTGACCCAAGCAACGAAAACACTCCGGGCTTCAGCTTTAACGCCTGCCAAATTTGACTTACTCTCACCTGGGTTAGTCAAGAATTTACAGTTAGCGGATGGGATGGGATTAATTGCTAATTTTGCCAGTTTAAGTGAAAGTGTTAAACAACAGTCAGCCACCCTTGTAGAAGTTGGGAAACAGTTAGGTTTATATAGTTCTATCTATACCAGTAAAGATGAATCAACCCTCTGGCAGAAATTACAGCAACAGATGCGTCAACCTGGTAAAGAGTCGCAAATTACTTGCAAAATAGGAATAGTACCCTCAGCCGCAGTGGAAGTATTGTTACAACTAGATGATGCAAATAGGGGAATAGGTTTAATTCATGCTAGTAGTGGGCTAGGCGTATGGCGATGTCCAGCCGATACCACCGTAGCAGAGATTTTACGAGTGCGATCGCTTTGTCAAAGTAGCGGCGGTTTTCTTACAATATTAGAAGCACCTATTGCCTGCAAGCAACAGTTAGATGTGTGGGGTTATTCTGGTAACTCCTTAGAATTGATGCGAAAAATCAAACATCAATTCGACCCCAGAAATATACTTAATCCTCTCCGTTTTGTTGGCGGAATTTAGACAAATTTTTAATTATGCAAACTTCCGAAAATAATATAGTTAACGATGATTTGGCTATTGCAACTCTAAGCGACCTTAATGGATTTGACGAGCAAAATCCACCAAATCCCAAACTAATTGATACTTGCGTCCACTGTGGATTTTGCCTTTCTACCTGTCCCAGTTACAGAGTAATTGGTAAAGAGATGGATTCGCCTAGAGGCAGAATTTATCTAATGGATGCCATCAACGAAGGAAAAATACCTTTAAATGAAGCTACGGTAGAACATTTTGACTCTTGTTTGGGTTGTCTTGCTTGCGTTACAACTTGCCCATCTGGCGTACAGTATGACAAATTATTAGTTGCAACTCGTCCGCAAATTGAGCGCAACTACCCCCGGAGTTTGCCAGATAAACTAATTAGACAAATCATTTTTTCCTTATTTCCTTATCCTAATAGATTACGCTTTTTACTTGCGCCTTTATTGGTGTATCAAAAGCTCGGCTTGCAAAAAATTGTTCGTTCTACAAACTTACTCAAAAAAGTATCCCCACGCCTAGCAGCGATGGAATCAATTTTACCAAAAGTTACTCTTAAAGCTTTTCAAGATAACTTACCTACCATTATCCCCGCCCAAGGAGAAAAACGCTATCGTGTAGGCATGATTTTAGGCTGCGTACAGCGCTTATTTTTCTCGCCAGTTAATGAAGCTACAGTAAGAGTTTTAACTGCGAATGGTTGCGAAGTCGTAATTCCCAAAAGTCAAGGTTGTTGCGCGGCGCTTCCCGAACATCAAGGACAAACCGCGCAAGCGCAAAGTTTGGCTAGACAAATGATTGATAGTTTTGCAGATACGGAAGTTGATGCGGTAATTATCAACGCCGCCGGATGCGGACATACTTTAAAAGAATACGGTCATATCTTACAAGATGACGCAGAATATAAAGAAAAAGCGCAAGAATTTGCAAGTAAAGTTAAAGACGTTCAAGAATTTCTCGCCACAGTAGGACTAACTGCAAAACTATTTCCGATTAGCGATGAATTGTTAACTCTTGTTTATCAAGATGCGTGTCATTTATTGCACGGTCAAAAAATTAGCGTTCAACCGCGTCAATTATTAAAACAAATTCCTCTTGTCAAGCTAGTTGAACCCATTGATGCGGCTTTATGTTGTGGTAGTGCGGGTGTTTATAATATGCTACAACCAGAAGTTGCGGAGGAATTGGGAAATCAAAAAGTGCAGAACTTACTCAATACTGGTGCAGATTTAATTGCTTCTGCTAACCCTGGTTGTACTTTGCAAATAACTAAACATTTAGAGTTGCAAGGTAAAAAAATTGATGTAATTCACCCTATAGAATTATTAGATTATTCAATTCTGGGAATAAAGTTGAAAAAATAAAGGTTTTTGCTTTTAAAAATATGAACTGGCAAGAAGTTTGTGCAGACACAGCATTGGAAGATATTCCCTACAAAATTGAGCTTAATCGCTGGGGACAAATTGTTATGAGTCCGGCGAAAAATAACCACTCTGTTTATCAAGGTTTAATTCAATCAATAATTCAGTCAATTCTAAAACAAGGCTTAACTTATCCAAAGTGTCCAATTCAAACAGAAGATAATGTAAAAGTAGCTGATGTAGTTTGGATTTCTAAAGAGCGATATCAAAAAATTAAAAACGATGATGTTTGTTCAATTGCGCCAGAAATTTGCATCGAAATAAAATCATCTAGCAATACTCTGGAAGAAATGAAGTTCAAAAAAGAGCTTTATTTTAAGGCTGGTGCAGTAGAATTTTGGCTGTGCAATGAAAGTGGAAAAATGAGTTTTTATAGTAGAGATGGTCAGATAATACATTCAGCAATTGTGCCAAATTTTCCTACTTCTATCGAAGTTTAACTTTGGCTGCTCACAAGTTTCTTAGAAGTTTGACGCTGCGTTGCAACCAACCACTTACCGCCAGAAGGTGCTAGGGTAATGCCACGACGGACAGGTTTTACAGAGCGACTTCCAGCAATCGCCAAACTGTAGCGCGACATTATGGTTGCCAGCACCAATTTCATCTCATATAAGGCGAATGCCATGCCAATACAGCGCCGATTGCTGCCCCCAAAGGGGAGATATTCGTATTGCGAAAATTGCCGCTCTAGAAAGCGCTCTGGCTTGAATTGCTTGGGTTCTGGGTAAAGGTCTGGGCGGTGGTGAGTAAGATAAATGCAGGGAGTAAGCAAAGTATCGCTTTCAAACTCTTGCCCCATAATATTAATAGGTGAATTGGCAATACGAAAGAAAGCAAGCATTGCGATCGGATAAATTCGCAGCGTCTCTTGACAAACAGCATTTAGATAGGGAAGTTTTGCCACTGCTCCAAAGTCTAGATTCTCTACACTCGCTAAATCATCTAAAAGTTTGCGCTTAACTTCTGGCAAATGGTGAATCCAGTACAATGCCCATGTTAAAGCAGAAGCCGTAGTTTCATGACCTGCTACGAGTAAAGTCAGCAACTCGTCGCGTAACTCTACATCGCTCATTAATTCGCCGTTTTCATCCTTAGCCGACATCAGCAAACTAAGAATATCTACCCGCGACAAATCGGGATGCTGGCGGCGATCGCTTATTTCGGCATAAATAATCTCATCTATTTGCTGTTTTTGGCGCACAAAACGCCCCAAGGACTCCACGCACCTAAGTCTTGCTGCAAAGCTTTAAAGAAAACTAAGGTAGAATTCAATGGCGAAGCGGTCATATCGAGCAAGTCTGTCAAAAGCTGCTTGAGTTTTTCGCTACGTTTTCCTGGTTGCAAACCAAACACCGTTTGTAAAATAACTGATAGAGAAATTTCTTGCATAGCAGAGCGCACGGAGAAGGCTTCGCCAACTTGCTAAGAGTTAATTACCAGCCCCGTAATACTACAAATCATCTCGCCGTAAGACTTCATGCGATCGCCATGAAAAGGCGGTGTGAGTAATTTTCTTTGCCTTTGGTGGCTGCGTCCATCGAGTAATAGTAGAGACGTATCTCCTACCCAAGGCTGTAAGACAGAATTTGCTCTACCAGAATCAAATTGCCCCAAATTGCTAGTAAAATTTCTTCAATTGCTTGCGGATTGCTAAAAAATACCATTGGTTTAGAGTTAGCCAACCGCACTGTAAAGCAGTCGCCGTAACACTGGCTGCAATTATCCATAAATTCCAGAGGACTAGCAATCCACTGAAACATTTGGATATATGGCAAAGTTTTAGGGCCATCGGGTAGTTTCATAAAACGCTAATTTACGATAATTTTTAACTTTATTATTGCTTGGGTTCCTCAGTAAAAATTGCCCCAATCTATCTTAGGTGGATTTAGAGCAAAAAGACTTCGCTGTAAAATCACGAGGAGCAACTCACTGTTTGTCAGGCGAATTTTCTATGGGTTTGGATCTAGACATATATCTTATCGATCTATTCGTTATTGGTTTTTTGCTACTTTTTGTCACCTTAGGATCGGGCTGGATTGCCAAATTACCGCTTTCTTTTGCCCTAATTTATCTAATTGTCGGAATTGCTTTAGGTCCTTATGGTTTCAATATCGTTCAATTGCGACCGGATGCTAACTTTCTGGAGCGATTAACCGAATTTGTTGTAATTGTTTCATTGTATAGTTGCGGATTAAAAATGAATCGGCAGCTAAACTTTTGGGCTTGGCGTTCGACAGTGAGGCTGATTGGCTTTTTGATGCCAATTTCAATTTTTGCGATCGCCTCTGTTGCTCATTGGTTTTTGAAAATGGAATGGGGACCTGCTATTTTATTAGGTGCAATTCTTGCCCCTACAGACCCCGTACTAGCTTCAGAAGTCCAGCTTGCTGATACCGAAGACAAAGATGAGTTGCGCTTTGGCTTAACTTCCGAAGGTGGTTTAAACGATGCTTTAGCCTTTCCTTTTGTTTATTTTGGTATTCATTGGCTAGAAAAAGGTAACAACTGGCAAGAATGGTTTAAAGAATGGGTGGCTGTAGACCTAATCTGGGCTGTAATTGCTGGTGTAGGCATGGGTATTGTTGTCGCCAAAGCTGTTGTCTGGCTTGAGCAAAAACTGGAGAAGTACACCCCGATAGATGATTTGATGGGAGATTTTGTTGCTATCAGTACAATTTTGCTTACTTATTCCCTGACCGAATTTGTCTATGGCTACGGATTTCTGGCAGTTTTTGTAGCGGGTATAGCAGCACAAAAGCAATATGAAGACCAAGAAAAACGTCATTCTCAACTTGAATTTACCGAGCAAATTGAGAAATTGATGGAAGTGGCGACAATTTTAATATTAGGTTCGTTGTTGCGTGTACAAGCAATTTGGCAACATTTGAGCGAGGCGCTGCTAGTTGCAGGCTTGTTACTGTTTGTAATTCGCCCTGTAGGTGCTTGGATTAGTACTATAGGCAGTCATTACAGACTGATTACACGCGCTTTATTTGGCTGGTTTGGCGTTCGCGGTGTCGGCTCTATTTATTATTTATGCTATGCGTTTGGACATGGTTTAAAAGATTCCTTAGGCGAACAAATTGCTTGGATTACATACATCACTATTGTGCTTTCGGTGATTTTACACGGTATTAGTACAACGCCATTGATGAATCGTTACGAGCAATTAACTAGCCGCCGGAGGAGAAAGTTTAGTCAATCTGCGCCGGAAGTTGAGGAAGCTTAAATTAACGTGAGTTCGACAGAAAAAAGTAGTCAGAAGAAAGGCTGAGAACTAAGCTCAAAGTAGTGAAGTTTAAACAGTCTCAGCCATGCCGATTATTTTAGCCCGCCTCGACCAAGGGCGAAATCTTTGGCGATGTAGATAACTTCTATCAGGTTTTGGAGAGGTGCGGTGAGATAGAACTCAAACTGCCCTAGGAAGGCGAGGACAAAAGATACAGTTCCTGCGCTGAACATCAGTGAAGTGATGACCATCGTGATTGCCCTTCATGGTTCGGGTTTTCGTCCCAGAGAGGATTTCTACACTCTCCAAGTTCTCCCCCATTGGCAGAATGCTTTTCCTAAGTTGGTAAGTTACAGCCTTTTCGCCCGTGCTAATGCCTTGGAGTCGGATGGGCTATACTAACTTGCTGTGTATTCTAAGAAAGCAGCGCACTCTACATGAGCCGTTTGCGGAAAGAAATCGGCGGGCTGGACTCTAACTAATTTGTAGTTACCATCTTGGCAGAGTAGTTTTAAATCGCGGGCTAAGGTAGCAGGTTTGCAGCTAATATAAACAATTTGTTGGGGCTTAGTTGTGATTAAAGCATCAATTACTGTGCGATCGCATCCTTGACGGGGCGGGTCGAGCAAGACAATATCTGGCTTAACTGCTAACTGCGGTAGCGACTTTTCTACCGAGCCTAATTGAAAGGTGGCATTTGCGATATCATTGCGCCAAGCATTAAACCTAGCTTGTTCTACGGCGGCGCTTTGTACTTCTAAACCAATCGCTTGTCGGACGTGGGGAGCTAGGGGCAAAGTTAATGTCCCAATGCCACAGTAAGCATCAACTAAGACCTCCGTACCTTGCAAATTAGTTTGCTGTCTAATTACCGCTAACAAAGCCTCCGCAGCTTCCGTATACACCTGAAAAAACGTAGTTGGCAACATCTGAAACTCTAATCCAGCAAATTGTTCTACTAAGTAAGCTTGCCCTGCAATAGCGCGAGTTTTTTCGCCAAATATAGTATTAGTGAGTTTTGGATTGAGATTTAGTGATACGCCCACCAATTTTGGGTAGCGGTTTAACCACTCTTGGGCTTGAACTTCAATTTCTTGTAAACTCCAATCTGTCACGACCAAAGTCAGCAACATTTCCCCGGTACGGCGACCAATTCTCAGTCCCAAATGCCGCAATTTGCCTTGATGACGGGTTTCGTTATATATAGACCAACCGCGCTTGTAAATATCTTGCTTGATTTCCTTTAGTAACGGATTTAGCCGCTCATCTTGAACAGGGCATTGATTGAGATTAATTAGCTGGTGAGTGCCTTTTTGATAGTATCCTGCTTGCACTTGCCCTTCTGCTGATCTACTTAAGGGATAAGTAACTTTGTTACGATAGCCCAAAGCCTGGGGCGCTGCTAAAACTGGATCTACTGGTGGGTTAGAAAATCCACCAATTCGCTCTAAAGCTTGAACAACTTGATTAAACTTAGCTTCTAACTGATAGCTATAAGCTACAGGCTGCCACTGGCAACCACCACATTTATCGGCAACAATGCAGCTAGGACGTATACGGTGAGGCGATCGCTCTAAAATTTCGTGTAGCTTGCCGTGAGCGTATTTGGGTTTTACTCTAACTAAACGAGCTAAAATGCGATCGCCTGGCACGGTATCGGGGACAAATACGACTCGTTCCTCAAAGCGTCCAACTCCGTCCCCTGTATCACTCAAATCGCTAATAACTATTTCAATTAATTTACCTTGCTGCCACTGCTCTAGATTATTTTCTTCTTCGGTGGATAATTGAGTTAAAGACATAGTATTAATTTCTCTTTATTTGTGTACATAGACTTAGTTAAACTACAAAGGATAATCAGTTATCAACATCATCATGAGTGTAGTTAGTCAACTTATTCTTCAAGCCGACGAAGATCTTCGCTACCCTAGCACTGGCGAACTTAATACCATCAAAGAGTTTTTGACAACCGGGGAACAGCGCATGAGAATTGCTGCTACTCTAGCCGAGAACGAGAAAAAAATTGTCACTGAAGCAAGCAAACAGCTTTGGCAGAAGCGCCCCGACTTTATCGCCCCTGGCGGTAATGCTTACGGCGAACGTCAACGAGCTTTATGTCTGCGCGATTATGGCTGGTACTTGCGCCTAATTACCTACGGCGTACTTGCTGGCGATAAAGAACCGATTGAAAAAATTGGTTTAATTGGCGTGCGCGAAATGTACAATTCTTTGGGCGTTCCCGTTCCTGGAATGGTTGAATCTATCCGTTGCTTAAAAACTGCGGCTCTTAACTTAATGAGTGCAGATGATGCGGCCGAGGCAGCACCTTACTTTGACTATATCATTCAGTCCATGTCTTAGTGGTAGGAAATGGGCGTTAAAAAGCTCTTGTCAACATAAAATGTAGACTCTGCTAAAAATTTAGCGTTGTGTTGCCCTAAAATTCTAAACTTTTAACTTGCTTCCTCACTGGTGGCGGTTGCAATTCTAGCTTTTTGTTAGACATCCGCAACAGTGGGGAAATTTTAATTTACTTAATAATTTTCCTAAACCAATCCTCAAAGCGATCGCCTAATGCCTGTAAAGAGTACTTACTTTCCGCACTCTGGCGGCAGGTAGAGCGATTAATTTGGTGTAACTGTGCGATCGCATTTACTAACCCTTCTACGCTATCTGGTTCCACCAAAAACCCCGTCTCACCGTCTTGCACGATCTCCGCCGGGCCTCCACGACGATAAGCAATTACTGGTACGCCACAAGCTAAAGCCTCTATTGCGACATTGCCAAAAGCTTCTATCCAACGCGGTGTCATAAGTAAGGCTTTGCACGAGCGTAATTGCTGCTGCATATCGCTAGTAGACAAAAAACCCAAGTATTCAATTGGTGCATCGGGGTAAGAAGCGCAAATCTTTTGCCAGTAGGCTTCGTCTTGCATTTTGCCCATAATTTTCAGGGGAATATTGGCAATTTGCGCCGCTTCTACCGCATCCTCTAATGCTTTTTCGGGGGCAATTCTTCCTAGCCACGCTAAATAATTATCGGGTTGGGGGCAAAACTCGTACAAAGATAAATCGATGCCGCTACTCAAACAAGCACATTGCGAGTTAAGCGCAAAAGTTGCCGCTTGAGAAGGAGTATAAAAGCCAATCGTACCGGGAAACCGATATTCCACTTCTTTTATAATTTCGTCCATCGCCTCAGAGAGAGAACCCATACTAACAAAATGGGCAATGGGAGAATTAAAAAAAGGTGTCAGATAAAAAGGCAGCCAATCGTAAGCAAAATTAACGATTAAATCGTACTCACCTTGTATATATCTGGCATATTCCCACATATTTGCCAATACGGACTTATCTGGCATAATAATCGGGGTGTCGCGTTCCTGACTTTGGGCGATAATTTGTAAATTGCCAGGAATTTCTACTATGGGTAATTGGGCTTTTGAGCCAACAGGCGCAAGTATTTGTAAGCTGTGTCGTCGCCGCAGCATCTCTTGAGCAATATTATATAAACTCAATTCAACTCCGCCGCCGATTCCTGTACCCAATGCACCAACAGGAGTAGAGACAAAAAGTAATTTGAGCGGATTTTGAGAATAAGTAGGCAAAATAATTAAGTTACTTTAAGGTGATGTTTCTGGTTCTGATTTTTTTAAACTAACAACTATAGGCTGGAGTTCCGTTTCGATTAGTGGCGAAGATTGGCTAGTAATTTCAGCAAGCGAATTATTAGCTGTTGTTAAATTTTCTCTTTGGTTTACTAGGTAAATACTGACTAAAGTTAAGCTAACTCCCCCCCACTGCAAGGGACTAAGGAATTCACCCAAAAAAAGATTACCAAAAAACAAGGCAAATACAGGAGTCAAAAAAGTTAAGGAACTAAGACTTGTTAGGCTACCGCTAGAAGCAAAATAGAAAAATAAGCCGTAAGCTACGGCGCTACCGAATATAGTTGAATATCCAAGCGCCATCCACCCGCCCAAATCGATATTTATCCACTGCTGAGATTCTGTGGTGCTAGACAAAGCAAATAAGGGCAAACCACCCAAAATCATGTGCCATCCTGTAGCTACTACTGGATCTGCATAGCGGCAAACATAGCGGATCAAAATTGTCCCTACAGCCATTGATAGCGCCGCTAATAGCATCAACCATTCACCACTAGCAAATAATTGTTGCCAGCTAAGTGCGATCGCAATTGCGTCTTTGTGGAGCAAATTTAAGATCAATTCATCAGGTAAGCCGATTAAACTAATCCCCAGTACGCCAATAAGCAAGCCTAGAGCGCCCCATAACCCAAGGCGATCGCCAAATAGCCAAAGCGCGAGTATTGCCACTGCCAAGGGCTGAGAATCGATCATTACAGATCCTAATCCCGCTCCGGTTTTTCCTAATCCTTCCGCCAAGAAGCCTTGAAACATTGTGCCATCTACCAAGGCAAATAGAGCAATCCATAGCCAGGCTGCCCAACTTTTGGGCTGAGGTTTGCCCAGAATTGCCGCAACTATCAATATCAGCATTCCCGCCGGGACTAGCCGCACTCCTGCCATAAATAAGGGCGTGGTGTGAGGTATTACTGCTTTCATTGCTACCATTGCGGTACCCCAGAAGAAAAAGGGCGCAATTAGTAGTAAAGAGGCAAGCCATCTGGAATTAGTAATTTTTAGCTGCATGGAGTCGCTAGGCTTTGGAGGCATTTTATTTAATTTTACTTAAATATGTACTTTTGTTAAGGTCGCGACTAATTATCCGTGTCCTTCGCAAATTTAGGCTTCCTGGGGCGACGTAAGCGCAGAGCAAAGTGGGCAAGTTAGCCGTACAACCTGCCTGGAAGAAATATTTTTCACGCCCAGCATTAAATATTGCTGAGGGTGGTACTACAAATAATTTTTATACCACCCTGCCGATAACCTCTGCCGTTGGATAAAAGTTTAATAATTTACCAATTGATAGAATTAGGTTTATTTACGTGACCTGCAAAAGTAAGTTCTAAAATAGATAAGTCGTCATCAAAAACTGTTTTTGAATTTAATGCTAATAAATGATTTAGTATTTCATCAAGATTATGATTTTCATTATTATATCGCTCTTGAAGTAGGTTTACAAAAGCATCAAAATCCCAAGTATTGCTTGCCGAATTTATTTCGTAAACCCCATCACTAAATATGTACAAACTACTAAATTCTTCTACTTGACAAAACCCGTTTACATACTCTGAGTCGGGAAACATTCCTACGGGGACGCAGGCAGTTGTTAGTAATTTTATTTGACTGCTATTGGGGGCATTCTTAGATAGTAATACTGCGGGTGGGTGTCCAGCGCTAGAATAAATTAGCTGACGATTGACACGGTTATAAACTCCGTACCAAATTGTAAAATATTTGTTGTTGTGATAATTCATTTGAAATGTGTCATTAAGCGCACTCAACACCTGATTGGGTTGATAGTAATTAAGGCGCGCAATAGCACGAGAGCGAAGTATATTTAATACAGAAATAGAGGGCAAAGTAGCGCCTAAACCATGCCCGGCGGTATCTAATAAATAAATGGCTAAATAATCTGAGTCTAACCAATAATAATCAAAACAATCGCCACCAAGTTTTTTACAGGGAATAAAGCGTGAATTAATAGTTAGAGGTTGATACATGGGAGGGGGCAGAAGATTTCGTACATAGTCAACTGCTTCGCCTAATTCTGTTTCTAGAAGTTGCTTTTGAATTTGCAAATCGCGGCTCATTTGATGCAATCTCAAGCCTGCTCTTACCCGCGCTTTTAATTCATTTGGCTCAATTGGTTTAGTAATAAAATCATCTGCTCCTGAGTCCAAACCTTTAACTACATCTACTACGGAATCTAGAGAAGTTAATACAATAAAAAATGTAGTGGATAAATTGGCATCGGCTTTAACAGAGCGGCAAACTTCTATCCCGTCCATCCCAGGCATTAGCCAATCGCAAATAATTAAGGCTGGTTGTAGCTGTTGCGCCTTTTCTAACCCAGCTTTGCCATTAGTCGCCGTGATTATTTGATAACCTTGTTGTTCTAAGATTTTTTTTAGGGTTAACTGTACTATTTGATCGTCATCAATAATTAAAATCGTAAACATGAATAATTACATATTAATATACGTTATTTAACAAAGGTACAACTCGCTCGATAATTTGTTTGCATGGAGTCAGGATTGAAGTTAGAGAGATTTTAAGGGATTTAACCATAAAACAATTGCTTGTTTTAATTGATTTAAATCTCGATAAACTTCTTGTTTGAACCACTGTCCTACCGCATCAAAAGGTGTAAATGTTGTTCCCGATTGCCAGTTGACATCCTGACCTAAGGGTGTAGTATGAGTGCCGTTGAGAGTCTGGGCTGTCACCATATTGGGAAAGCGCAGTTGCAACATTTGAGTCAAGGACGCAGATTGATCAAGGGTATCATTACTAAACTTGATTAGGAGGTTGCGACGGATGCTATAACGTTCTTGCACCAAGATATTAGTTTCTAGAGGCGAGGGGGTAAATTCCACAGCAAAAGCAGGATTAAGCTGCTCAACAAAGGGAATAGCTTCTCGCGCCGTATAGTTATTAAAAGAGATTAAAATATTTCCCGCCCGCTCTACAGGAAATAGGCTACCAGTTAAAAGATGAAGTTTGCAACCCATACTATGACCTAATCCATAAATAGGCAAGTATCGCCTGCGGAGTAAGGCTTTTGCTTGAAGTTCGCTTATAGCCCGCTCGAAGCTTTGTAAAACCGATAGAGCGATCGCACTATGATCGAGAGTATTTACAAAGGGTGTAGCAACAACTATGTAGCCCTGCTTGGCTATTTGCTCTAATAGCCAACGGTAGGTCAGTTGAGGAGCCGTCGCCACGAAAGCTCCCCCTAAAAAATGTACAATCCCCGCTGGGTGCGGGGGAACTAATACCCAATTACCAGAAATTTCTTGCCAATCCATACTTAAATTGTGCCATCAAGCTTGGATACTTGACACACTTTAAAGCAATAGGAAAATTATGCCTTTTAGGAGTAGGCGATCGCGCTATTGATATTTCGTTTAAGGAAGCATTGCTCAACTAAAATAAGCATAGGTAACTTGTATTTATGCCTACCATGTCTTTAAAATGAATGATTTTAGTCAATTGTTGGGTGAGAAAATTAACATAATTACAGACAATTGGGTAACCGCCGTTCGTCAAGATAGACAAATTGAAAGCGCCGATAATTTATCGCGTACAGCCATACAAGATCATATCGCTCTTGTGCTTGAAGCTATGGTGACAGTAATTTCTCAACATCAAGATAGTGAAATTCAGCCGATTGTCGAAGCAAGTTGGCATCATGGCGTACTTCGCGCCACCCAAGGCTTCGATCCGACTGAAATTGCCCGCGAGTATCGTCTGTTGCGTCAAGTAATCTTTTCTACTTTGGAAACAGACTTATTGCAGGCAAAACCGATAGAACTATTCCGGGTTATTCAACTGATAGACGCGACAGTCGACGAAGCGATTTCTCAATGCTTTAAAAGCTATGTAGACGAGCGTTTGCGAGAATTAGAGCAGTTGCAAAGTCAATTGCAGTTAAATAATGAGGAATTAATGCGCTTAGTACGAGCTAATCAAGACAACCTTGCCCACTTAGCCCACGAACTTAAAAATCCCCTAACTTCAATTATTGGCTACTCGGATTTATTGTTGCGTCAAGAACGCAAGTCATCCGAGGTAAAAGACAACTTTACTAATATCGAACATATTGAACGAGTGCTACGCAACGGTAGGCATTTACTACGCCTAGTCAATGATGCTCTAGAAGTATCTCGTTATGAAGCCGGGGAAATGAAGTTGGAGGTAGTACCGACTAGCGTCCGCTTTTTAGTCGATAGTGTAATAGAAATGCTAGAGCCTCTGGTGCGAGAAAAACAACTAGAAATAATCGTGGATTGCGATCGCGCTCCTGAGAAAATTTTTACAGATCCCTTAAGATTGCAGCGAGTTATCACAAATTTAGTTAGCAATGCTTTCCGCTATAATCAGTCGGCTGGCAAAGTTCAAATCATCTGCGAGAAACAAGATAGCGATAAATGGACGCTGATTGTTAACGATACCGGAGTTGGCATTGCTTTAGAAGATCAAGAATTAATTTTCAACCCTTATTACCGAGTTAGCAACGAACAAAAATCTTATTTGTCTGATAGTACGGGATTGGGACTTGCGATTGTTTCTCAACTTGTACAACTACTAAAAGGGGAAATTAAGTTAGTGTCGCAAATTGGAGTTGGTTCAACATTTACAGTAACTTTCCCTGTAGCAATTTGAACAATTACTTATTCCAAACTTTGTTCTGGTGGGGTGGCTAAATTTTGACCTATTTGAGGTTCCGTCCCCGCAATTAAGCGCTCAATATTGCTACGATGTCGCCAAATGACGTAAAAACTGCCAGTAAGAGCAAAAAGTACATAAGCTAAAGGCTGGTGGAAAAAGATAGTTAGTAAAGGAACTGCGATCGCACTACCAATAGAACTCGACGATACAATCCGCGAAAAGGCAAATACTAAACCAAAAACGCCCATCGTAGATAACCCCACCATCCACGACATTGCAAACAAAACACCTAAACTTGTCGCCACAGATTTACCGCCACTAAAGCCTAGCCAAATTGACTTACTATGTCCCAAAACAACAGCTAAACCAGCACTTGCTACCATCCAGGAGAGCCAACTTGCGGCATTTATTTCTAGGGGAATGAGTTGATTATTCGCTGCAAAATTGAACGCCCAACGAGTAAATGCGATCGCACCGTAACCTTTAAGTGCATCTACCAGTAAAACAAACAATCCCGGAACGGTTCCGAGGGTTCTTAGCACGTTTGTCGCCCCTGTAGAACCGGAACCGTGTTCGCGAATATCAATGCCTTTAAGCACCCGCGCGGCGGTGTAGCCTGTGGGAGTTGAACCAAGCACGTAAGCTACAAGCAAAATTGCGCCGCATAAAGTTAACCAAGTAAGCATATTTTTTCCAGGCAGCGATTAGGATAATCGATTACTTTAGCTAAAAAAGTCTTCCTCTCGCTCTCTAGCTATTTGCGGATCGGGGGCAAAAGCAAGTAATAAAGGAAATTGGAGCAGGGAAAGACTAATTTGTTCTTCAGAGTCGTCAACGATAATTAACGGTAACTGGTTTGCTTTAGTTAGACGCTCGGCTTTAATTGCTAAGGCATCAGCAGATTCAAATAATACTACACCGCGATCGGGTCCAAAATCAGCACGAGCAATGCCTAAACAGTCCTGCAATCCGCGCCGCCATTCTCCCAATCGTTCGGGCATATTAGCTAGTACTAATGCGCGGAGGCGATCGCCATGCAACTCTGATAGCACAGATATAATTGCTGAACTAATCAAAATATTTTGCAAGCGACTACCCATTGTCTTTAATGCGCCTCTACCACCTTGATTGAAAAACCACTGCGATACTCGCTCTGCGTGGATTGGTTCAAAGGTGCGGCGGAGTTTCCAAGGTTCTCCGTAGTAATCTGGCTTGGTGCGGTATTCGTCAAGCATCTGGCGAATTTCTTTGGTAGTCGATTGAAAGCGTTGCTCGGCAAATTGTGGTGTATTTGCGGGTATACTAGCTCGTTTTTGTGGTTCTACACTGGGAACTTGCGGTGGTGGCGGCTCTTTTATGGGAGTTAACTGTAGCTGTTCGGCGGAAGCTGCCAAATCTTGCAGGCTACCAGTAAGATAATCTTTAAAGCCCTGCACTCTAATTGCTAATTCTTGAGAAGTGCCAGCAAAAGTAGTTCGCATCTCGGCGCGGACGCGTTCTTGACGGCGTTCTAGCTGTTCGACTGCAATTTGTAAAGTTTGTTTGCGTTGCTCTAGGTGCATTAAAGCTTCTTGCACCACTATCGACATTGCATTTTGCGTTTGGGACAACTGCTCGAAGAGCGTACTGTAAGTAGAGCGCAATTTTGCAATTTCTTGATTAAGACTTTGTTCTTTAACTTGTAAAGTAGCTATTCGTTGTTGCAGTTTTTTTTCTTGTAATTCTATTTGCTCAAAGTTAGAACTTCCTGTTTTTATTGGCGCTAATAACTCATCTACCGATTCTAGCTGCGGAGTTATTGTTTGTCCATTTACTAACTTAGACTGCGTAACTAGCTCAATATCGCTCGAAATAAGATTATCTGCTTCTAAGTCTGCTACAGGCTCAGTAGTTGTTTCTGGGATTGAAAATTGGTCTGCATTCATATATAACAAGTTCGCCAAGCACTCAATACAATTTATTTTTTACTTATTAGGTAAGCGTTGCTCTAGACAGCTTTTTAGCATTTTGGGGTTAAACAAAATTGGCAAAAAATGAATACTTTTAACTTCTTTAAAGTAAAACAAAATCGGTACAGATGACCAAAATATGCGCCAAGTTTGCCACTCAACAAAGGGAAAGCAACGAATTAAAGTTTCACCTCGATAAATATCTAAAGCAGTGTCGCTAAATTGTAGGCGCAAAGTCGCCGCTTGGAATAGGAGAAATAAACCAAATAAAGCGCCAGCTAATCCTACCCACACTTGGAATAATATTACTGGAATCGCCGCAAGGACAATAATTACAGGCAAGGTATAGCTAGGTGCAAGTTGCACGGTTGACGCGGATGTTGGCGTACTAGAGATAGTCATAATTTTCAATCAAGCCCTGACACATAAACTTCTTTACTATTTTAAAGTTTTCCTTTCACAATACCGAGCTACCGCTACCTTGAAACATCAGCAAGGTGAGTAGAAAGTTGCTTACAAAAATAGCTAACAAGGCAGTAACTACGGCGGCGGTGGTTGATTGTCCAACTCCCTTAGCGCCTCCAGTTGTTGTCAAGCCCCAGCTACAGCCAATTATGGCAATTAAAGCCCCAAAACAAGCTGCTTTAATTACAGAGCTACATAGATCCCAAACGCTCACAAAGTTCTGCACAGAATCAAAAAATACATTTGCAGACAGGTTATATAAGTTATTGGCAACCAAAAAGCCCGCAGCTAATCCAGTAACTAGAAATATTAAAGTCAAAACTGGCACCATCAAGCAGCAAGCAATTGTGCGGGGAACTACCAAGTAGTCGATGGGATCGGTTTTGAGAATATAGAGGGCGTCAATTTGTTCTGTGACTCGCATAGTGCCAATTTCTGCGGTAAAAGCCGAGCCTACTCTGCCTGCCAAGACTACCGCCGCAATTACTGGGGCAAGTTCCCGCGTCAATGCCAGCGCTAATACTCCTCCCACCGCCGTTACCGCGCCGAAGTTGATAAATTCCCTAGCTACTTGAATTGTAAAGACCATGCCGACAAAAGCGGCGGTGACTAGAACAACTAGCAATGATTCAGTACCAACGGCTGCCATCTGTTCGATAGTATTTTGGCGGTGAATTTTGACTTTGAGCAAGTGAAACAATACTTGTCCGCCTAGCAAAATAGCTGCTAATAAACGCTGACTCCATACTTTTAAGCTTGAGCTTTGCACAATATCAATTGTTAAAAAGAACTTTATTTAACTTCTGCCTGCTGCAAAAGCTCAATTGTACCTATTTAGTAGTGATCGCGTTTCTATTGCTTTATTGAGCTTAAAACTATTCTCACAAATCATTTCGTGCCACCAATTGCTAGTTTTTACCCAAAATTCCCTAACTGCATCCCCACAGACTTTTCCCAGTAATTCATCTATTTAAGGTATTCAATAGACCCAACACATTGCTTTGGATTACTTAATAAAACTTTGAATGGAAACTTAAGATTGTTGAAGGCTTAGTCAGCCGCAGCGCGATCGCGCTTATTGTAGAAAATAGTAATCGTCCACAAATTGGATGAAGTTAATTAACGAAAATATGCAGGAAATGAGCATTTTGCCAAGTTTTCGCCCAAAGCTGGTGCTAACAATCGTTTTTAGCTTTGTAGCTCCCATATTGCTAATATCTGGAGTATTAATTAGTTTTTCCTTAACCCGTCATGTGCCGGGACTAGCAGCAATTTCGGCAGCAACAAGTCAAGGCATAGCCCAGTTTTTAGCCGCCTTTGGGAGTGGCAATTCTTGGCGAGGAATGGCAATTATTGGTTTAACTTGTAGTTTTGTCGGCGCATTATTTGATACCTATACTTTCTACCACTACCGAAAGCTGCGTAATTAGTCCAAGCGCGATCGCAAATCTACTTAAGTCTGCTCAAGCACTCCTATGCAACTAAGCGCACGGTCTAAAGTTGCTACTAACTTAACGCCGTATTCTGCTTCAAAAACGGCTTTTTTGTAATCTAAGCTCCATAACTCTAAAGCACAATCATCATCAGGATTTGCGGGTTTAAGGTAAAGGTGAAGTTCTTGCCTTGTAGTATTATATTCGCAGCGTAATTGACTAATCGCGCCAATTCGCCGCCGATCTAAAGCTACAGCCAAGCGTAAAAACGCACTAACTTGACTGACTAGCTGGCGGGAATTTTTAGGTAGATTGCGATAATTTTCGTGCTTTTTCTTCGGAGCGCTGCGGCGGTGGTAACGGGCAATATTGGCAAGAATCTCTAATTCAGTTTCGGTGTAGCCGAGTAATTCGCCGTGACGAATTAGATAGTAAGAATGTTTGTGATAAGCAGCATGATTGACGTGGTAGCCGCAGTTATGCAGCATGGCCGCAGCCCATAATAGTTGTCTTTCTTCTATCCCCCAACTATGGAGTTTGCCTTGGACTCGATCGAATAGCTCCAGTGCAAAAGTGGCGATGCGATCGCTATGCTCTAAGTTAACTTGATATTTTTGCGCCGTTTTCATGACATTTCTTTGCCGAATCGAACTTTGGTAGCGCAAACGATCTTCAATCAAGCCATGAGCAAGCATCCAGTTAACGATAATACCTTCGCGCAGACTCCGCTCGCATACCGTGATTGCATCCATACCCAAAAGCTTCATTGCTTCTAGTAAGATGATTGCTCCGGCTAAAATAATTTCGGAGCGGCTTTGCGAAATACCAGCAATGGCGGCTCTTTCTACATAGTTAAGCTTTCGCAGCCGACTGACTATATCTTGCAAATCTTTGAGGCTAAATTGGTATCCGGTAAGTGGCGAAGGAGTTAACCCTAGTTTTTCTCTAGCATGAATTGTTGCTAGAGTCTCTATTGTGCCAGCAGTACCAACCAAACGCGGCATCTCTCCTGGCTGCAACAGGGCGCGTAATTCATCAACAGGACGCTCTAGAGCGCCGCGCACGCTAGCAGTTAAATACTGAAACTCGCGATCGCTAATTGGATCTGTTGTAATGCGTTCGGTAGTAAGGCGTACCGCACCGATTTTAGTACTGCTAAGACTGCGCGCGTCGTGACTATCCGCCAAAATCAACTCTGTAGAGCCGCCGCCAATATCGATAATGATATGAGGAAGGTGATTAAATTCCATCCCCGATAATACGCCAAGATAAATGCGCCTAGCTTCTTCTTGACCGGAAATTAAGTCAACTTTTAACCCCAACTCCTCGTCTACTTGCTGCAAAAATTCTTTCCCATTGGGAGCTTCCCGCACAGCGCTAGTAGCTACAGCAATAGTTGTGTGGGCGTTGAGGCTTTTGGCAATTTCTTGAAAACGGCTCAAAGTTGTGATCGCTCTTGCGATTACTTCTAACTTTAAGTTCCCCGATGCCAAATCGCGATCGCCCAATCTTACAGGCTCTTTTTCTCTAGCAATAATTGTAAAAGCTGGTAGCGTCGCATCAACTTTGACTACTACCATATGTAAAGAATTTGTCCCTAAGTCAATAGCGGCAACAATTTGTTGCTCGAATTGAGTCGGAATTAACCAATTAGCAGAAACAGAATTGACCATGTAGATTTACCCCCAAGCACCCAGACTCATAAATAACGATATTCTATAAATGGCGAACAAAAGATCAATTCATCTATCTTTATACTTATTTTTTCCTATGATGATCGCCCAAAACAAAAAAACTCCCGTACCGATTTGGCTTGCTATTATTAGGCTTTTGCGCTGGGATAAGCCCGCAGGACGCTTGATACTGATGATTCCGGCTTTATGGGCGGTATTTTTAGCGGCAAAAGGAACCCCACCTCTACCCTTAGTAGGCGCGATCGCCCTTGGTACTTTGGCAACAAGTGCGGCGGGATGCGTAGTCAATGACTTGTGGGATCGAAATATCGATTCCCAAGTAGCGAGAACCCGCAATCGTCCTCTAGCGGCTCGCGCTCTGTCTATCCAAGTTGGTTTTGGCGTTGCAATTGTCGCTTTAATTTGTGCGTGGGCGATCGCTTCTTACCTCAATCCCTTAAGTTTTTGGCTCTCGGTGGCGGCACTTCCGGTAATTCTGCTCTATCCGGCGGCTAAAAGGGTGTTTCCGGTGCCACAATTGGTAATGGCACTTGCTTGGGGTTTTGCAGTACTAATTAGCTGGAGCAGCGTTACAGCGAGTTTAGATCAGGCGATGTGGTTGCTGTGGGGGGCAACGGTGCTGTGGGCTTTGGGATTCGATACAATTTATGCCATGAGCGATCGCGAAGATGATCGCAAGCTTGGGGTCAATTCTAGCGCTTTATTCTTTGGCAACTATGCACCAACGGCAATTGCGATTTGTTTCGCTGGTACGGTTTTACTCATGAGTTGGCTGGGCGCAATTATGCAGCTAAATTTCGCTTTTTGGCTAACTCTAGCTCTTGCTGCTATTGGTTGGACTTGGCAATATCTGCGACTAAAAAATCCCTATCTGTTACCGCCAAGTGCTTACGCTGAGATGTTCCGCCAAAATGTTTGGATTGGGTTTATTCTACTTGCTGGAATGATTGCTGGAGTTTTGTAGATAATTTTGCTAATTCAAAAGTAAACTTATATTTTTATGATCTATCAAGCACGATTTTCGTTTAACTCATGAAGTCTTATCTTGCCGCCGCAATCCAAATGACTAGCCTGCCCGATCTAGAAAAAAACTTAGTTCAGGCGGAAGAATTAATCGAACTTGCCAGGAGACAGGGCGCAGAATTAATTACATTACCAGAAAACTTTTCTTTTTTGGGAGAGGAAGTAGACAAAATTGCTCAAGCCGAGGCGATCGCTCAAAAAAGCGAAAGCTTCCTCAAAACAATGGCTCAACGCTTCCAAGTCACTATTTTAGGCGGAGGTTTTCCGGTTCCCGTAGATGCGGATAAAGTCTACAATACTGCTCTACTGATTGACCCTAACGGTCAAGAAATTGCTCGATATAAAAAAGTTCATTTATTTGATGTCAATTTGCCTGATGGTAATACCTACCGAGAATCCAAAACCGTCATGGCTGGTATAACTATGCCGCAAGTATACGCCTCAAAGGAGTTAGGCAATTTAGGTTTATCTGTGTGCTACGATGTGCGCTTTCCCGAACTGTATCGCCATCTGGCAGAAAAAGGCGCAGATGTGGTATTTATTCCGGCAGCTTTTACAGCATATACAGGCAAGGATCACTGGCAAATTCTCTTACAAGCAAGAGCTATCGAAAACACTTGTTACGTGATTGCTCCCGCCCAGACCGGACAACATTATGCCTTGCGCCAAACTCACGGTCACGCCATGATTATCGACCCTTGGGGCGTTATTCTAGCCGATGCTGGAGATAAACCAGGCTGTGCGATCGCCGAAATTTCTCCTTCTCGTCTTGAGCAAGTGCGCCGTCAGATGCCATCATTGCAACATCGCGTGTTTTTATAGTACATCCAACAAAAAACCGGGCATCGCTACCCGGTTTTTATTAAACATTGCTAATAATTAAGCTTTTACAGCTTGCTTTGAGACTGCTTTTAGTTCGCCTTTGGCGTACTTAGCGGCAAAATCATCTAAGGAAACTTGCTTAATCTTGCTCCCTTGACCCGCAGATTCAAACTGCTTATAGCGATCGCCACAAATTCTCTGCATATATACAATCGAAGGCTTGAGGAAGTGACGGGGGTCAAATTCCTTGGGATTGCTCATCAATGCTTCGCGCACCGCCGCCGTAATCGCCAAACGGTTATCAGTATCGATATTTACCTTCCGAACGCCGCTCTTGATACCTTTTTGGATTTCTTCAACAGGTACGCCGTAGGTTTCAGGAATTTGCCCGCCATTTTGGTTAATGATGGCGAGTAAATCTTCTGGTACGGAAGAAGAACCGTGCATAACCAAGTGAGTATTGGGTAAGCGGCGGTGGATTTCTTCAATCCGACTAATGGCAAGAATTTCGCCTGTAGGCTTGCGGGTAAACTTGTAAGCGCCGTGACTTGTGCCAATCGCAACAGCCAAAGCATCTACTTGAGTTTGTTCTACAAATGCTACAGCTTCGTCAGGGTCAGTCAATAGCTGGTCGTGAGATAGAACGCCCTCAGCACCGTGACCGTCTTCTTTTTCACCCATACCAGATTCAAGAGATCCCAAGCAGCCGAGTTCGCCTTCAACGCTAACGCCAATTGCGTGAGCAACATCAACAACTTTGCGAGTTACTTCAACGTTGTACTCGAAACTAGCGGGAGTTTTGGCATCAGCTTCTAACGATCCATCCATCATCACGCTAGTAAACCCGTGACTCATTGCTGAGTAGCAAGTTGCGGGGCTATTGCCGTGATCTTGGTGCATGGCAATGGGGATATGGGGGTAAGTTTCTACCGCCGCCAAAATTAGGTGACGCAGAAAGGACTCGCCTGCATACTTACGAGCGCCACGAGAAGCTTGCAAAATTACGGGGCTATCCAGTTCGTGGGCAGCTTGCATAATTGCCTGAATCTGCTCCATATTGTTAACGTTATACGCTGGGATGCCGTAGCTATTTTCCGCCGCGTGATCTAGAAGCAGCCGCATTGGTACGAGCGCCATAGAAAGTCCTCCTAATTTGGTTATTAGCTAGTGTTATAGACAAGCGTTAGTAATACGCTAATCTTAGGATAATTTTCAACTTTATCAAAAATTATATCTAGGGATGGGTCTTTATTTCTTCTCTAAAAGCTTGAGCTTAACACCAGTATGCTTTCTACCTCGCTAAGGGCCAATTGTCCGATAATATTAAAATTGTCTATTAAAGTCTGAACAATTTTGGTTGTGGGACTGTTGCTTATACGAAGATAGATGAATTTGGGCAGCTGACCATAAAGTAAACTACGTTGATGAAAATCAGCATCTTTAGAAACAATCATAAAATTATTGCCTTTGGCGTACTCCCAAATTACCGCATCATCAGTATTAGTAAGTGCTAAGGTTTTGACGTGTTCGGAAGCGGAGTATAGATCGATAATCTTGGCAATAATCCGAGCCGACAAGTTTTCATCCAATAACAACTTCACAGGGATGCTACAAATAATTTTTTCTCACGATCTCGGCAGCAAAAGCAAGGCAAGCTTTAATATCTTCTGAGGTGAGTTCAGAAAAATCTTCGAGAATTTCTGCTTCTGTCATGCCACCTGCGAGATATTCTAAAATGTCGTATACAGTGATTCTCAGTCCTCGAATACACGGTTTACCACTGCGTTTTCCAGCCTCAATTGTAATGATGGCGCGGTAGTCCATACGACAGTTGGGAGAAATGTTTAATTACATTACATGATATCTTGACACATACCATTAGAGCTTATCTGCAATGTGCTGGGCAGCTTCGGCTGAAGTACGTACTGGGACTCAAAATGACCCAGATCGCTCCAAGCTGCGATCCAAGTATCAAACAAGGCGCGATCGCTTGTACGCATAAGTTGAAAGCACCGAAAGTAGTCTAAGTCTACCCAGCTATCAACATACTCAAGACCGGCCGGTAATTGACGACCGCGATCGCGGGCGCGATGATAGATATCAACAGCCGCGCCTGCATTGAAATACTCAATCACCATATACAGCAAGACTTTGATTGAAAAATACTTACTCTAATAATATGTCCACGCTTTGGAGATGGCGATTCATTAAATTTTATGCTTATTGAAAAGTAGCTTGTGAAATTAGTAGTTCCGAATTTTAGATAAGATATACACTTGAAGACATATGCTTTATAGTGCATAATCAGGCATATTAGTATTAATGGAATGGGTTGTCGAGTTTTATGAAGATTTTAAATTAGAATTTGATGAATTCGATGTAGAAGTAAAACGGGAATTGCTGGCTAGACTTACTCGCCTACAGGAGCGTGGACCAGAATTAAAAAGACCATACGTAGGTACGTTAAGCGGCTCAAACTACCCGAATATGAAAGAACTCCGCTTTGATGCTGCTGATGGTGTATGGCGTATAGCCTTTGCTTTTAACCTAAAACGACGTGCAATTTTGCTATTTGGAGGTGATAAATCGGGGGTAAGCCAAGATTACTTCTATAAGCAACTGATTAGAAAAGCAGATAAAAGATTTAAAAAGCATTTATTAGATTTAGAGAAAGAGGCAATCAATGAGAACAACTCTGAACGAAATGTTGCAAAGTCTACCAATAGACGAGCTTCAAAAAGTACACGAAAGGGCAAATGAGCTTAAAGCTGAGGAGATAGCAATGTCACTATCTGAACTTAGAAAAGCGCTTTCTTTTACACAAGAAGATATTGCTAACATTCTTGAAATTGGTCAAGCAAGTGTCTCACGAACTGAAAAGAGAAAAGACCAATTAGTGTCAACCTTACGCGAGTATGTGGAAGCAATGGGAGGAGAGCTAAAGCTTATAGTTGATTTCCCAGATCGCCCACCTATCAAACTAGCTGAAATAGAGATTGTTGATCGGCATAAAAACCACTCTATCAAAATCCCTAAGCACAAGCGTAGTAAATCTCAACTATCCGCTTGTGTTTAACACAGGGAATAATAAGGCAACAAACACAACACTTATTAAAGTAGTTGTAGATTTATTGCTTTAAATTTTCGATAATATATTCGCTCATCGAGCGGTCATCAATGTTTCCAGTTTTTTTAGAGTATATTTAGCTCTAGTTTTCAGAATCATTAATTGGTCAATTTGAGCTAAAGTATGGTCTAAAATAATAGCTTCTTAAGCAGATAATTGAGCTTCCGAGTTTCTATCTAGTAAATCATTTAACTGTTCTTGTTTAGAAATAGATAATATACTTTCAGCTAAAGCTTCTAGTTCATCTCGACTTAAACCAATTAGATATTCAGGATCTTTTTCTAGTGGATTTTTTAGCTGATAATGAACCTCTAATTGTATTTTGTTAAGGAAATCTTTAAACATCTGAGACAGTTTAATTCCGTCCATGTGCAAAATCTTTCGACTTTCATAAGAAAGATTTTGACTGAATAAAGTTTTATGATTTAATTTGAGCGCACCACTTTTTTCATACTCATTTTGTATAGAACTAAGTATTTCTTGATAGAGTTCGTTTAGCTTAAGATTATTTTGAATGATCGCATCCAACTTGCCTAAATTATTCTCAAAATTTTCCCAATTTCTTCCAATTGCGCTTGTTCGGCTTCAGAAAGTGGTACTTCTAGTTGTTGCAGCGCAATTAAAAATGCTTTTAAAGTAATTTCGTCTGCTTGCTTGATAACTGAGTAAGTGGGATCACATTCCTCTGTATTCAGCCACTATACTATTTTTATGGGTCGCGTGAGATTCGAACTCACAGCAAATCGGTTAAAAGCCGAGTACTCTACCGTTGAGTTAGCGACCCGTGATTTAGTGCCTTTTTTGACACCGTTTATAACGATAACATGACTATCGAATAAACACAAGGGGTTTACAAAAAAGTTATGTTCATACTTACCCAAGTTTGCAAACTATCTCCTGGTGGCAGCAATATCAAGCCATCACCAGTATTTAGGGCATTGCGGGGGGCGCTCCAAGGCTCTAAACAGTAAAAATCTTTATCTTTAACAGTCCAAAAAACAACCGTGTTGTAGTAATCGTTATTCCACTCTAGATTTAACTGCAACTGACGGCTAGCATCATTGACTGAGGCAGATTCACCAGATAATCGCCCAAAAGCTGCATCTATTTCGTCACGGCTATAATCAAATTCACCATGAAAAACCTCAGTTGTTTTAGTTTTTTGGTCGTAAAACTCGGTCGCAGGAATTTGTACCTGCAATGCAGTTTTGTCTAAGGCTGAGAAATAGGGGTGCAATCCTACCGAAAACGGCATTGATTCGCTGGAGTTGTTTTGAAAGTTTTGATAGATAACTAAACTATTTCCCCACAGCCGATAGGTAAAACTTACTTCAAAGTCAAAAGGATAAACGGCTTTTGTTTCTTCATTGCTAGTCAAAACTAAAGTAATGCTGGCACAATCATTAGTCGATTGGTCTACCACTTCCCAAGGCATATCGCGGGCAAAACCATGTTGTTTTAAGGTATATTGCTGCTCTTTGTAAGTGTAAGTATTGTCGGTTAAGTTGCCGCAGATAGGGAATAAAATAGGAATCCCCCCCCGGACGCTTAAGTCGGGATGAGTGTAGCGATCGCTATCTAAGTAAAGTATTTCTTGCCCTTGAAGTCGCCATTTAGTAATAATCCCGCCTCGTTCTGGCACTACTTCAATCTGGGATTGGGCGTAAGAATCCGAGAGGACATAGGTTTTGTACTGTTGTTCGTCAAGAGCGACTTCAAACGTCATAATTTTTCCCTTATTAACTACTTATCTTCCGCAAACACAAAGCGATACAATTCTTCAGGCGCAGGTTCGGGGCTTGTTTCTGCAAATTTTACCGCTTCATCGATAACTTGGGTAATTTTACGTTCAATTTCTTTAAGGTCTGATTCTGAAGCTAAATTATGTTCAATTAGGTAGGTCGCCAATTTTTTAATCGGATCGCGACTAAACCAAAACTCTTTTTCTTCTTTGGCTCGAAGTTCGTCGGGATCGGCTAAAGAGTGACCACGAAAACGGTAGGTAAGCGCTTCAATCAAAGTTGGGCCTTCTCCCGCACGAGCGCGGTTTACAGCATCGGTTGCCGCCGCCCGTACCGCCAATACATCCATCCCATCTACTTCTACCCCAGCCATCCCAAAAGCATGAGCTTTCTTATAAATCTCTGGGTGAGAAGTCGCGCGTTCGTGAGCCATGCCGATCGCCCATTTGTTATTTTCAACTACATAAATGATTGGCAGTTTCCACAACGCCGCCATATTTAAGCATTCAAAAAATTGCCCATTGTTAGCCGCGCCATCGCCAAAAAAGCAAGCTGTTACTTGATCGGCGAAGCTTTCATCCCCTAAAGCTTCGCGGCGATATTTGGTTTGAAAAGCGGCTCCTGTAGCCACTGGAATCCCTTCAGCCACAAAAGCGTAGCCTCCTAAAAGCTTATGTTCGCTAGAAAACATATGCATAGAACCGCCGCGCCCTTTACTACAGCCAGTTGCTTTGCCAAATAATTCTGCCATTACTTCAGTGGCTGGTACGCCTGCACTTAACGCATGGACGTGATCGCGGTAGGTACTACAAACATAATCTTCACCTGGTCGCATTGCTTGGATAATACCTGTAGACACAGCTTCTTGACCATTGTATAAATGGACAAAGCCGAACATTTTACCTCGGTAATACATTTCAGCGCATTTGTCCTCAAAATATCGCCCCAGAATCATATCTTCATAAAGTCGCAAGCCTACTTCTGAAGAAATTTCTGCCAAATTAGAATTAAAAGTAGGTAATGCTCGTTCTTGAACCATAGTGCAATTGTCCTTGTCTGTATTAACTTATAGGAGAAAATGTGTTAAGTAACCAGTACTCGTATTGTGACCAAACGCGCTACAAGTATGGATACAAGTTATTATATTGTCACGGTTTGACTGACCTGATTAACGATTTTGATTGTAGGTTAAATTTTGTTGTTCGCGGTGTATAGGGAAGTAAGCTGTGCGAATTCCACTAGATTATTACCGAATTTTGGGTTTGCCCATTCAAGCAAGCAACGAACAGTTGCAGCAGGCATACCGCGATCGCTTATCGCAATTACCTAGGCGCGAGTATTCGGAAAAAGTAATCGCGACGCGAAAACAATTAATAGACGTAGCGTATAAAGTTTTAGCCAACCCCCAGCAAAAACAGCGCTACGATAGCAACTATTTTGTGGCAACTTATGGCGACAGTGTAGATACCATAACTGAAACACTAAGTACAAGCGATGCCGTTGCTCCCAGTATTGAAATTGCTGACGAACAATTTGCGGGTGCATTATTAATTCTTCAAGAGCTAGGAGAATACGAGCTTGTACTTAATTTAGGTCAGCCCTATCTCAACAAAGATCTGGCAAACGCCCCAAATGGCAACGACGATCCGGATTTAGTTTTAACTATTGCTCTTGCTTGTTTGGAGTTGGGGAGAGAACAATGGCAACAAGGTCAGTACGAGAAGGCAGCTTATTCTCTAGAAAATGGCTACAAATTTCTTACAAATACCGGATTATTTGTTAAAACTAGCCAGGAAATTGAAGCGGATCTAAATAAACTCCGCCCTTACCGCATTCTAGAATTAGTAGCACAACCGCAAGATCGTGTCGCCGAACGCAAGCGCGGATTAAAGTTGCTACAAGACATTTTGCAACAACGAGGCGGTATTGACGGAGCAGGAAAAGATGGATCGGGACTAGCTTTAGATGACTTTTTGAGATTTATTCAGCAATTACGCAGTTATTTAACGGTTAGAGAGCAGCAAGAACTGTTTGAAGCTGAAAGTCAGCGTCCATCGCCAGTTGCCAATTATTTGGCGGTATATGCTTTAATTGCGCGGGGATTTGTCGAACGAATGCCGATTTTAATTCGCAAAGCCAAGTTGAACTTAATGCGATTGGGCAAACGTCAAGATGTACATTTAGAACAAGCCGTATGTTCGTTGCTACTCGGTCAAACTACTGATGCAAGTAGGGCTATAGAACTATCCGAGGAGGAGGAATCTCTGTCCTTGATTCGAGAAAATTCCCAAGGCGCTCCTGACTTGTTGCCTGGTTTATGTTTGTATAGCGAACGTTGGTTGCAAGGTGAAGTATTTGCTCAATTTCGCGATCTTACCGATCGCCAAGCTTCCTTAAAAGATTACTTCGCTGATGAACGAGTACAAGCTTATTTAGAAGCTTTACCTACCGAAGTAGAAGCAACAAATGAATGGGATGCAGTAAAAGTTGCTGATCAAATAGAAGCTAGGAGCAGCAATAGTAGTAGCTCTCAAGTTATAACCCATAGGCAAACAGTAAAAGCCGCCGAAAATCAAGTTGCCATAGATTTTATGACAACGCCAGAGCGCAGCCAGCAGGGAGCGATTTCTTTAGCCACTCGTACTGATGTAGATAAAAATACCCTCGTTCATATCAAGCCTAGACAGGCAAAAAAACGCCCGCGTCGTTTTAAAGGTGGGTTGGGCATTGGAAATTCAAAAATGATGCGGCTAGCTTTGCTAACACTAATTGGTTTAGGGGGAATACTATTTTTAGGCTTTTTGGCAAGCAAAACTTACAGTTGGGCGCGGCAGAGAAGGACTCCTACGCCAGTAGTATTAGAAGGAGCGCAACCATTAGTCCAGCTAAACGAACCACTATTCGATCTTGCCCAAGTTGCGCCCGTACCGACTGCAAATATATTAACTGAGGCAACAGCCCAGCAAATTGTTCAAAACTGGCTATCTACAAAAGCTCTAGCCTTCGGTGCTACTCATGAAGCCGATCGATTAAAGCAAATTTTAGTTAATCCAACTTTGTCTCAGTGGCAAAAACGAGTTGAGCGCGATAAAGCAGATAACCGTTATCGTCAGTATAAACACACTTTGAAGATAGATGCGGTGAAAACTGATGCGGCAAATAGCGATCGCGCGATCGCTACAGCTACGATAAAGGAAGTGGCTCAAGTGTATAAAAATGGTCAGCTAAGTCAAAACTTGTCCTACAACGAGAACTTGCAGGTAAACTACGATTTAGTCCGGCAAGCTAATCAATGGCGAATTCGGGAAATGGTAGTTTTGAAGTAGTCTCCATAAGTTGCGATCGTTGTCAGCCTTTTTTCCAGCCCGTAGTAGTAAGATCGGGAACAGGTAATAAATATTTATTAATTTCTCAGGAGCTTACTGTGGTTGAACCTTTATTAGATGGAATGGTCTTAGGATTAATAGGTATAACTCTAGCTGGTCTATTTTTTGCAGCTTACAAACAATATAAGCGCGGCAAGCAACTAGGCTTATAGAGCTACAGATTGCCCTTCCCCTCGCTCGGAAGGGCGATAAAAAGTGACGGCGGTATGACCGTACACTTTTTGTAGGCAAATTTCTAAATTAATAATTTGCGGCAACTCAAAATTGGGAGAATGTTCTACAGCTAGTTCGCCACTAGGAGGTAGAAGCTTGTAAATTGCGATCGCATCTATCACAGGCTCGTACAAATTACTGGCATAAGGTGGATCGAAGTATATCCGGTCAAAATGCTGCCCAGCAAGGGTTTTCAATCGCTGTAATACATCTCCCCGCAAGACTTGAAATGTTTGATTTTTAGCTATTTGTTGCAAGTTTTGTTGAATAACTGTACAAGCACGGCTAGATTGTTCGATGCAAGTTACAGAAACTACACCTCTGCATAAAGCTTCGGCGCTCATTGCTCCACTACCTGCACACAAATCTAGCCACTTGCAACCATTAATGTTCCCTTGCCAAATATTAAACACTGCTGTCCGCACCCGCGAACTTGTGGGGCGGGTATCTTGACCTGGTAAAGTTTTTAGTTGACGATTACCGTAAATTCTCAAACTCATAACTTACGCTGGCACTTTAGCGTTTACTTGTGCCACAAAGTTAGCTAAGATTTGCAGCCCAGCCGTAGAAGATTTTTCGGGGTGAAATTGTACCGCCATTAAGTTGTCACAAGCGATCGCGGCGGTAACAGTTTGAGTGCCGTGAGTGACCATTGCCGCCCGAACTAAAGTATCAATTGGGTCAACATAGTAGGAATGAACAAAATACACCCATTCACCGCCTTGCAGCCCTTGCCACAGCCCGCATTGTGGTTGAGTAATTTCTAATTGATTCCAGCCCATGTGGGGAATCGTAATTCCTGGCTCGTTGACAAACTTTCGTACTATACCCGGTATAATTCCTAATCCTGGTTCTTTGCCTTCTTCGCTACTATCAAATAACATTTGCAAGCCTAGACAAATGCCTAAAAATGGTTTGCCACTAGCGATTATTTTTTTAATGGGGGTTTCTAACCTACGCGATCGCAAATGTTGCACGGCGGGATCGAAAGCTCCTACTCCCGGCAATACTATCGCGTCAGCTTGCTCTAATTCCCGCGCCGAATCAGTAATTTTTATTTTTGCCCCTGCTTTCTCCAAGCCTTTACAAGCAGAATGCAAGTTTCCCATGCCATAATCTATAATCGCAATTTCTGTCATTTTTTTTACCCTTTGACCCATTTTTATTTTAACGAGTGCGATCGCGCGTTTAACATGAATAGGAAACTGCTATTCACTTCTTTTACTACCTGGCTGCCGCATCAAAAATCTAATTCTTCTGACGATTTATTGGCAGAAATATCCGATTTACACCAGCAAGATTCATTTTTAAGACAATTACCTGTAGATATTGCTCTTGCTAGTAATTTGGCGATCGCCAAAATAACAGAACTCCAACCTGATATTATTATTTGTTGTGGTATGGCAGAAAGCCGCAGCCAACTAACTATAGAAGCAAAGGCAAGTTATCGAGATGATATTTTAGAGGCGCGAGTAAATTTGCACCAGTTAATAACTGGCATTAATGGTATTGAGATTAGTTACGATGCTGGTAAATTTGTTTGCGAAGGTCTTTATTACTCGATATTGAAGTATTTAAAAACTTCTCAATTGTCCAGTTATTGTATCTTCGTTCACATCCCAATTTTGGGTCAAAATAATTTGGCTGAAGTTAAAAACAGTTTTTTGCAAGTCGCGCAACGATTAATAGTTATCTAAAGTTTTGGTTATATATCCCTTCATGTTTCCATTTTTAATCGCTCAAGTCACTCCCCAAGAAATAGTCCAAATCCAACAAGTACGAGAATTACCAGGCTCATTAGATCGAGTGCTGGTGTTTAACAGCAATAGCCCCGAATTAGTCCAAAAAGAGGGTATTTTACTTTCAACATTTCCCTCAGTAGGTAAAAGAGTAAAGGCAGCGCATCTTAATTTTCCCTTACAAGGAAGATTTGATATATTTGCCCATCATGTCGCTAAAGCACCTACCCCTAATAACTTGCGATCGCTCTATTTAGGAATAATTCTCCACAACCCTACTGGCAAGCCTGTGCAAGTAAATATATTGCAGGGGGCAACTTATCTGAGTCAACCCGATGCACCATTTAAAGAATTACCTGCTTTAACAGAAAATCCGTTTAGTAAAATATTTGCCGGGCCAGGCGATCGCGTTACTAATGCAATACTAAGAGGGCAAAGGCACCTACCTGCATATATTGTCATTCCGCCCCGCCAAAGCCGAATGTTAATTAATTTGCCTATTCCGGTAAAAACTCTAGAACCGCCAATTAATGGTCGCTCGGTACTAATGCGATTGCAAAGCAGCCGCCCCGTCTACGCCGCTAGTCTAGCCATGTACGCGCCTCTAAGAACAGACGGGAATGAAATAGCGCCGACAATGGCACAATGGCAAAAATTATTAACTTCTGCAAGTTTAGTTTCACCACGTGATCGCACTCCCACGCCGCCGGGACAAACTACGAGTAAAATTATTTACGGACGGGTAGCAGGGATAGCCCAAGGTTCACAATGGACAGCCCAAATAGTCGATCGTCCAAATAAACCTTATTTAACTATTCCGCGATCGCGCCAGGCATTTTCTTACGGTTTGAGTACCCTGCCTTTAGGTAAACTGGGTACAAATCAAGTGCAAAGTGCGCCGTTGTTAGCACGCTACCCAGATACAGCTTACAGCGCTCATGGCAATTACGGCATTCAGTACAATCTCAATTTACCTCTGCACAACAATACTGGCAGTCTTCAAACAGTTACGGTGTCCATGCAAACACCACTAAAAGAAGACAGGTTGAGTAAAAGTGGATTGCGTTTTTTAAATCCGCCAGCTAGTCAAGTTTTCTTTCGGGGGACGGTAAGAGTAGCTTATAGCGACGATCAGGGCTTACCACAAACGCGCTACTTACATTTAGTCCAAAAACGGGGTCAGCAAGGCACACCTTTAGTAAAACTAAATATGAAACCCCAAGATACTCGGCTAGTACAAGTAAACTTTCTTTATCCCCCGGATGCTACACCGCCGCAAGTTTTGACGATCACAACTTTGGGTAATTAAAAAATGAAAAGGCGTATCAAAAGCTCTTTTTTAGTAGCAACATTACCTTATATCAGCTTATTAGTTTGGCTAGTTCCCTTATTAGTATTCAATCATCAACAGCAAAGTTTAATTGCCCATGATGAAGGAACTTATGCTTGGCGGGCAAGATGGATTGTAGAATACAGCGACTGGCTCAACCCGGCGATTATTTATTACGGTAAAACTCCGGGAATATATTGGTTAATCGCTAGTTCGTTTTCATTGTTTGGCATTAGCGAAACAACTGCCAGACTTCCAAGTATGGTTTTTAGTATTATTAGCGCTTTCTTAATCTATGAAATCGGCAAAATTATTATTAATAAACAAGTAGGTTGGTTGGCGGCGGCTATTTTAAGTGTTGAGTTTTTTTGGTTACAGTATAGTCGGATGACCGCACCAGACATACCTTTAGCAAGTTTTGTATTATTAGGTATTTGGTGCTTGTTAAAAGCGGAGTTACAGCCTAAGAAACGATTGATTTGGGGTTTTGGAGTTGGGTTAAGTTTTGGTTTAGGTTTTCTAATTAGAAGCTACATGATTTTTTTACCAATGCTGGCTTTAATGCCTTACTTAATCTGGGAACACCGCCGCCACCGTCATTTTACAAATCCTGCAATATACTTAGGTTTACTAATAGGTTTAATTCCAACAATTTTTTGGCTTTTTACTAGCTGGGCTTTTTACAGAACAACTAAATTTGCAGAAATGTTTGATTTTATTGTTCATTTAAACTCAGAAGAACGCAATGGTAATGGTATCTTTTATTATGTTTGGAATATCCCAGCTAAAGTTTTTCCTTGGGCTTTTATGGGGCTAATAGGCTTAAAAGTTGCTTTAGCTAATCCTATTAGTCGTTACCAATTAATATTAGTTGGATTTCCAATAGTTTTATTTGTTGAAATCAGCCTTTTTTCAACTCGAATACCCCATTATGCTCTCTCTCTTTATCCATTCATTGCTTTACTCGCCGCTTTAGCTTTAGATTGGCTAGGCAAGATTTATCAAAATAAGTTAGCTCAAAATAGAAGCCTACCACGCATTCTTAGTTACGTTCTTGGTGGCTTAAGTTTTTTGTTATTAATAGCAAGCTTAATAGTGTTTATGGGCGTGGCAATTCCTGGTATAGAAATAGATGCAGAAATCCAAAACTATGCAGCGATCGCCTTTGCTTTAGGATTAGGTTGGTTAATTGTTCCCCTAGTGTGGATTGGGTACCATCAATTAGGGCAGCAATTTTTAACTGCTAGATATTGGTTAGCAGGTTGGTTATTAGGTCCTTGGCTAGCTTTAGCTGTAGCTGGTGTTACTGGTTTTTTAGGGGATTACAACCCTGAAGTCAAAACATTTTTACAACAACCACAAATCGCGTCCGTAGTCCAAAATCATCCCATCAACTTTGTTGAAGGTGGAGGAAAAACCGGGGTACTACTGCGTTTTTATACTCCTCATTTAGGACAGATAGCAGAAAATATCTCTGACTTACCAAAAGATAGCTATGCTTGGGTTAAGCCAGAAATTGCTAGCAGATCGAAGTTGCCTTACAACTTAGTTGGTACTATCCGAGATGTGCAATTAGTTCAAGTTCTGAAAACAGCTAATACTCAAAAACAAAATTCTTCTAGTTTAGGTCAAGGTTTTTGAGAAAATGTTTAAATATGGTCTGTGAGTTGCACCACGCAGAGATCCCCCTAGCCTACGCGAATAAAGCGGGAAGCAGCGTAAACTACAAAGGGTGAAGATCTCTTTACACAAAAGTTTCTAAGAAAAGGGAAAGTTTGGAAGAGCAGTTTCCCTCCCTAAAGCTTTCCTAGAGAGAGTTACACCGCTTTTTGCCTCACCTAAAAATGGGGGGAAGTGTCTTAAAGTCTCCTTTAAAAAGGGGGACATAAATCATCAGCTACCGATAAAAAAACTTTTAATTCATCTTCTGAAACCCAAAACCTACTTTTTTAGAAGTTTTGTTTTTAGATTTAGATTTATCAACTTCTGCTACAGCTTCTTCAAATAAGTTATTTAAGTGTACAGGTACGCTGGCAGTTTCCGGTAATTCTGACTCTAAAGGTTTATTAAATTCTTGCAAAAGTGCTGGTAGTTGTTCAATATTAAAATCTGGACGTTCTAATAAATGTTGCAAGACTTTTTCTAATTGTTGAGGATATTGTTGCGCTAATCGCTGCCAAATAAAAACATTAATAGTAGGGTTATCTAAATAGTACCGGATAAGTTTTTCCCCACCTTCAATACTTTGCCAGTCTTGGGTTTCTAAAATAGTTTTTAACTGGCTATAAGTAGGTACAAACATCTGCCCCCAACGTGGATGAGATAAAGATGTTACTTGTTCTGCCTTCTTTAATTCGGCAGGCAATTCGATTTTAGGCATTACCATTTTGGTAGGGTTTTTTCGATCGAATAGTTGGGCGACGGCTTTAGAATCTGCTCCCGCAACATTCGCTGCGGCTTGAATTTCTGCTTCATCCATTCCCGCCTCTTGAGCTATTTCTGCCAAAGATTTATTATCGTCAATACCTGCGGCGGTTAGACGTTGCTGCATTAATGTGTCTTGAAATTCGGCAACTTTTTTATTAAGTTGATATCCCGGCATTGTGACTTCATCGCTGCCGAAAAACTCAATAAACTGTTGATGATATTCGGCTACCGATTGCCAAGCTTGGGCTAGTAATTCTGGCGCATCGCCATAAAGAGAATATTTATAATTATCTTTAAAATTTCCAATTGCTACAGCTAATTTTGGTTTACCTAATTTGCCGAGTATTGTACAATTACTAGAAAATGTCCAGTAATCGGTAATAGGCGCAATCCGAGCAAGTATGATATCTCCCTCTTTGCAGCGAGATAAATCTTTAATAGTTTGAGGATTATTTGCCTTAACAATATAGTGTTTAGTTGTTAGCCAGTTTCGCAGTTCAAATCCATCGTTTAATACTTGAACTACCGCAAATAAACCAATGAAACTACGTCGCCAGTTACTAATTAATTCCCGATCACTTTTTGTCAACTCTGGCTGACTTTCAATAAATAAATCTATTGGCGTTTTATCGCCAACTTTGCCCTCCGTCAGAAAAGTATCAATTATTAAGTCTTGTTGATTGTCTCCGTGTTTGCACCGCGAATGCTCGGCTGCATAGGCTTCTAGAGCTACTGCTAATTCTCCTTCCGCATCAAGAACAAAGTCAACTAAGGCTTGTTTTATCTGGTGCGACTTCTCTAATATTGCATCCACAACTTATTTTCTCCACATAACTTCTCTAGGTTAAAGGTTCCTAGACAAATCGGTAAGCACTTCTAGACGGCTTCAGTTAGCAATTATTCTCAATAAGTTCGGCTTGTTGACAATTGCCATGTAAATTTATTAGAATTATCAACTACAAAGCTTTCTTGAGAATGTCGTTATGACTGTTTACACGGCTGGCTCCCTCAAAGCAGAACTCCATGATCGTGGCTGGCGATTAACTCCGCAACGCGAAACTATACTGCACGTTTTTCAAGAACTTCCGGAAGGAGAACATCTTAGCGCCGAGGATTTGTACCATGAGTTAGAAACTAAAGAGCAAGCAAAAGGCATTAGCCTATCTACTATCTATCGGACTTTGAAGTTGATGGCTAGGATGGGTATTTTGCGTGAACTAGAGTTGGGCGAAGGGCATAAACATTACGAAATAAACCAACCTTATCCTCATCACCATCATCATTTAATTTGCGTTCGCTGTAATAAAACAATTGAATTTAAAAACGATTCAATTTTAAAAGTAGGTAGTAAAACTGCTGAAAAAGAAGGTTATCACTTGTTAGACTGCCAGTTAGCAATTCATGCAGTATGTCCAACTTGTCAGAGGGCATTAATGCCCTTTTAGGCAGCTTTAAAGAATTGCCATAGTCCCAAATTTATTCTGTCTGTACTTGCTCGGTATTACCTGCTTTTACCCACCCTTCCAGATCACTATCGGCTAAACGGACGTGCTGCCATTTTTGGTCTTGGCTTTGCTCCAAAACTACAATGCGTTGGTTGTAATCTAGGCTACCAACACGTTCTGCTTCTAAATCTGGTTCAGAACGCAAGCTCAAGCCTTGATTCCATGTAACTCGTGCGGGATAACTACCAGAGGCTAAAGGTGAGGGAGAGGGTTTGCTACTCTTAGCGGGAGTTAGTTGATTAGAAGTAGGAGTAGAATTTTTAGGTTTAGCTGTAGTTGCCGCTTTTTTAACAGCACTGGTGTCGTTAGCAAAGACGGGCTTAGGTGGAGGCGATGAGGCGCGGTTGATAAATAATAGCGCTAAAGCAACGCTGCCACTAATTAATAATGCGATCGCTAATATAACTCCTAAGAAGAACTTAACCAAGCCTGATGACCACTTCATTACTACTACCTCCTGCAACCAAGGGTCAATTTTACTATCAAATTGAACACTCTTGTCAATTACTGCAATTGTCGCCCAATGCGATCGCTCAAGGGGTTGTGTTTTGATGCTAGACGGGCTTTTCCAGCTTTAGCCCATTCTTGCAAAAATTGAATTTGCTCAGTAGCAGTTCTTGCTAGGGGGATAATTTGACTGGCGGCTTCTAAAATGTCATCGCTAGTAAAATCGCGGTTTTGGCTAAAGCCGAGGTGCATTGCTTCCACTAAAGTTTGCTCAATTTCTGCACCGGAAAAGTCGGGAGTTTCGTAAGCCAAACGCTGAAGATCGTAACTTGCCAAATTGTGCGATCGCAATCTAGATAAATGTACCGCAAAAATTTCTTGCCTTTCTTCTTGACTAGGTAAGCCGACAAAAAATATTTCATCAAACCGACCCTTCCGCAACATTTCTGGCGGTAGCGCTTGAATATCGTTAGCTGTAGCCACGACAAACACCGGGGATGTCTTTTCTGCCAGCCAAGTGATAAACGTCCCAAAGACGCGGCTAGTAGTACCAGCATCGCCCTTACTACCTAGTCCAGAAAATGCCTTATCAATTTCATCAATCCACAAAATGCAAGGAGCAAGGGCTTCTGCCACCTGGACCATTTGTCTAGTCCGAGACTCAGATTCACCTACCAAACCTGCAAACAACCGCCCTACATCTAGCCTTAGTAAAGGCAAATGCCAGTGGTGAGCGATCGCTTTTGCTGTAAGCGATTTCCCTGTACCTTGAATTCCGACTAGGAGCAGCCCACGCGGGTAGGGTAAACCGTAAGCTCTTGCTTTTTCTGTAAATCCACTGCCACGCCGCAATAACCAGTCTTTAAGGTTGTCTAAGCCGCCGATATCAGAGATTTTTTCTGTGGTTGGGTAAAAGTCCAATATTTGAGTTTGGCGGATAGTCTGACGCTTTTCTTCTAAAACCAACTCCACATCTTCCGGCTCTAATTCGCCGTGAGATGCGATCGCTCTTGCCAAGACGCGACGAATCCGCTCCATTGACAGCCCTTGACAAGAGCGGACTAATTCATCTAATAGTTTTGGCTCTAAAGATTGACCTGTAGCGGCTAATAAGCGCTCAATTTCTACTTTAATTTCTGGCGGGGCGGGTAAAGGAAATTCCAATACCGTCACTACTTCGCCCAAGTCTTCGGGGATGGCAAGTTTTGGCGATAGTAGTACCAAGTTTTTTGGCTGAGATTTCAGCAACTTTGCTAAATTGCGGAGTTTGCGCGACACCGATACATCTTCTAAAAAGCGATGAAAATCTCGCAACACAAAAACGGCGGCGGCGCTGGCGGGCAGCTTTTCAACAAATTCTAATGCCTGCAAAGGATTGCGCCGACCAAAACCCGCATCATTGGGATTTCCTTGGTAGCCATCCACAAAATCCCAGGTATATACTGCTCGATTACCCTGATTTTGTGATTCTTCTTTGATTACTACTTCTACTCGTTCCTCCTCGTAAGTAGGAATATAAATCAAAGGATAGCGGGCGCGCAAAAGTAGTTCAAATTCATTGCGGAAGCTCATACAAGGCGACAATATTTTAGGGTATTTGCTTTTTTAATGCTTCCAATGAAGCCCAACGGCGATCGCCTATTTTTTCGGAACTATTGATAATACCCGTAGATATACCTGTACAGTCACTCTGGCAAAGCTGCTTTTGGGGCATTTCCAAATAAAACTGCTCGTACAGCCACTCGCCAGGATGAAAGTAGCCTTGGGGCGGTAGGCTTTCTATCAAATCCTCTACTGCTATTTCTTTGTCAATGGGCCCTTCGTAGGGAAGACTTGCGGTTTCATCTAACCAAATCATTTCTGATGTATCAATGCTCAAGCGATAATTGTATTGCTGCAAGCAACGATGACAAGTCAGAGTAATAATTGTTTCTGCCTGACCTGACACTTCTAAATAATTGCCATGATGCTGAACTTTGACCTGACCGCGCACTGGAGTTAAAGTTTCTAAACCAGCTATGAATTCTTGAACTGGTACTACTTCTGTTTTCTCTACTGCTTTTGTCAGTTGGGGGATGTAAATTGCCTCCATAGGAAGTTTGCCTTGCCCTCAATAAACTTAACTTTAACTATCGTATCTTTTGCATCCCTATTGCCAACTAAGGCTTTAACTTACTATTTGGTAGTACTGTTGCAAGTTTTTTAGCCTTAGTTGATAGTAAAGCGTTTCTAGGTGCGATCGCCCTCAGTCAGCCGCCTAACGACAAGATGACGGTGCGGCTCTTTACCACGACTAAAAGTTTCCAATTCTGGATAATCTTGCAAAATTGTGTGGATTTGCCTGCGTTCGGCGGAGGATAAAGATTTAATTTCTAGTTCCTCCGCCGAGGCTAGTACCTGCTCGGCGGCTTCTAAGGCGATGATTTTTAGTTCGGCTTGCCTTTTAGCTCGGTAGCCGTTCAACTCTATGATGTAAAAACCTAGGGGTTCATTTTGGCTTAAGTTTAAACTTGCATTAGCTAGATATTGAATGCCGTCTATTACTTCACCATGAGAACCTATCAAAGTTTCTATTTGCTCGGCACTCAGGTTTGTTTCATCAATTGTCAACCAGTAGCTATCTACTGGCTCCTCTCCTGGCTTACGTGCGCTACTATTACTTTCTACTTCTGCTTTCACATCCGCAGGTATTCCAGCTAATTGCAGCAGCGTTTTTAACCACTGCTGACCCCGCTCCATTGCACTATCAGTCATTGTTTACCCTGAAGCTTTTTTCTTAGAACGATTTGGCTCAAAGGGGAGTGATTCTCGTCCTTTAGCCTCGGTTACTTTTGCATCTGCTTCAACAATTTTTTGCAGATTTTCTGGCAATGGTTCGCGGGAAACGATCGCTGTTTGCAAAGTCTGAAATATATTTGCGATCAGCATATACATCAGCACTCCCGCAGGTAATGGGAAAAATAAAAACATCCCTGAAAAAATAATCGGAGTGATTTTATTTACTGTTTCTTGCTGGGGGTTTCCGCCCGTAGCACCTTGCCCAGATAAAGTTTGGCTCAAATAAAGGCTCAAACCAAAACCGAGAATCATGCCGACAATATCCCAATGAATTGTCCCATCATCATCAAAAGCGCCGACTCTGCCCAAGGCATCAATAAACAAAAAGCCTTTATTACTGGCGAGTCCCGGAATCGTGCCTTGAATTGTGGCTTCTCCTGGCGCTAGCGCTTCTATATTGCCGTTGGCATCAATTTTTAGCCGCTCTTCACCTTTTGTCACCTTTAAAGTAGGTACAAGGCTGGTATCGGGATGCTCGGCTTCTAGGGCTGTTAAAGTTTTACCTTCTACCGTTTGAAATTCAACACTCGTCTTTTGACCTATACCTAAGTTATTCCCACTAGGCAAAACGGCAATAATTGGCGCGTGGACTCCATCAGCGATGTAAATATTTTGCGGTGGAGTTGTAAAAGCTTGGGGTATAACGTGTTCGATTTGTTCTTGAGGCAAGACTTGGACGTTGATGTTGTAATTTATGTCTGAAAATGGCGAGCCTCGTAAAGTTGCAAATAAAGCAAATAGTACAGGCATCTGCACTACTACAGGCAAGCAGCCAGCTAAAGGATTACCAAATTCCTTATAGACACCGCTCATTTCTTCTTGCAATTTGGTCGGATTGTCTTTGTAGCGCTCTTGAAGTTCTTTAACTCGTTTTTGCATCAACGGTTGAGTAACTCTTGTGCGCCGCATATTGCGAATTGAACCCGCGCTTAGAGGATAAAGCGCAAAGCGAATTACTAAAGTTAACGCCACAATTGCTAGTCCATAGCTTGGCACGATCCCATAGAAGAAGTCTAGGATCGGCAGCATGACGTTATTAGAGAGAAACCCTATACCAAAATCCATTTATGCGAACTTAACCTAAGATATGTTAATTTGTCTAAATCTAATTTATCCGATACTGGAATACGTTTACGGGTAGCGTTAACCGTATAAGTTTTTTTGTGATGATTGGCTGGCAACTCAAGAGCCAAGCATGAAGAACCTTTACTAGAACTTAGTTTTCTACGGTTGCACTTACTTTTGGATTTTTTAGGGCTACTTTATCGTTGATGTAGTCGTAAATTTCCCGAAATTTTGGTACGGCTCTTAGTTCCAAGCGGCTACCATCTCTAAGAGTTAGTACCATATCTCCCCAAGCGCCAAGTCCACGTGGAACTTTGGCTATTTTGACGATTTCTGAATAAATAATATCCGTGCGATCGCGTCCCATCCAACCCCCAGTAATTGTAATTCGGCGATTTGTAATCCGATAGCGCAGCCACAAAGCCCGCACAATCGCGCCTACAGTCAAGGGTAAGGCAACAATTGTTAACCCAATTACCAGACCAAATATCAACTCCCCGATGTGGGGACCGCCTTCGTAGTAAACATCCTCACGAATGCCCATTTATTACCTCTGCTTTTGCCAATAACTGCTCTAATTCTTGCAGAAATTGGTGATAATCGCACTTGCTTGTAGCAGCTTGGGGTTGTACTACCACGACTAAACTCCACCCTGGAGTTATTTGCGGTAATAACGAACGAATTATTGCCCGAATTTGGCGCTTGATTCGATTGCGAATTACAGCGTGTTTGCTGACTTTTGTACTGATAGAAATACCAATACGAGTGTTACCTACAGCCTTTCCTACGGGGGTTTTCAGACGTAAAGCCCTCAAAGTTAGATGAGAGCTTTTAAGCCGACTTCCCTCCCGAAATAGCGTTTGGAAGTCGCGCCGATTTTTAAGTCGATTTACTTTCGCTAAAGCCACTTTACATTTGGCTAATTAATTTGGGTTTAGAAGGTTACTAAACGCTGAGGCGATACCGCCCTTTTCGGCGACGCGCGCTAATTACATTTTGACCATCTGGGTTACGCATCCGAGCGCGAAAGCCAGAAGTTCTTTTTCTTTTACGGCAAGTACCGCCCAAGGTCCGTTTCATTATTTAAGTCCCTTAAATATTAGTCAAAAAGTCACAATCTATTAGAATATCACTAAAATGGCTAAGAAATACTGAGAATCCAAGTACCTACATAACGTAGGAGTGGCACATCACCAGGAGAGAGAATTTGACAGTTGAAATAGTAAGTACCTCCAAATCCTGGATTTTTGACGTTAGATAGTACCAATTCTACCCGACTACCTGCGGGGACTGGCTCTTGGGGGTAAATTTCTAATACCCGATTTTCTTTATTCCAAACTACTTCTTGCAGAGGTACGGCTTTACCTTTGAGCCGAATTTCAACTTTTTTGGTATCAAAAACGCCTTTGTAGTAGTCAGGATAAGAAACGGCAAATTGAGCGGCGGCTAATTTTAATTGTTTTGGTGGAATTCTTAAGCGATAACGATCCCAGCCGCCAGCTTGGCCGCCAAAATCTAATCTAAAGGGCAATTGATTTTCGCGCTTGACACCACTAAATATTGTAAAACCGGGTAAACTTTGAGCAGAAATAAGCGCGGGAAACCCAGCGACTAAACAACTGGTAACAGCTAAGGCAGAAAGGAAGCGGCGCATAGAGTTTTTTTTGGCAAACATTGCTTTAGAGTAAGTTTTTGTACTTATAATTTACTACTTGCTTAACCAAGTTAGACGTAAAAGCTAGTAGAAAAGTGCCTTAAGATAGGTGAAAAGTAGCCATTGCAAGGTATATAAGCACAATGACTAAGTAACGCTGGATCGGCATTGAGAAATTTTGTGATAAAAGTTGAAAAAAATAATCACCTATACAGAATCTAAATAAGCTAAGTTAGCCAAGACGTAGTTGGATTAAAGTTGCGGATAAGTTTAAAGATGCGCGCTCGCACCTCTTTACGAGAGAGGAAAGTATAAAAAATTCTAAAGACAAGGATCTATAAGTTGGATATAGACCTAAGATGGGCAAAATGTGCAACTTTATACTGTGGCTTAATGCCTGTCTGAAAATTGCCCCTAATTTAATTAAAGGCACAAAATATTGCTGCCACTGCCAGAAAGTCGGTAATTACAAAAATTTAAAGTACTTAAACCTGGCAAAAAAAGTTTTCCCGATTAAGGAGATGAAATGATCATAGCGGTTGCCAAAGAAATTGAAGTCGGCGAACGTCGCGTTGCTTTGATACCTGAAACGGTAGCGCGATTGGTGAAAAAAGGTTTAGAAGTTTGGGTGGAGACGGGTGCAGGCGATCGCTCTTTTTTTCCAGATGAAGCCTACGAAGCAGCGGGAGCAAGCATTGTAGCTGATAGCGCGACTATTTGGGGCGAGGCGGATATTTTGCTCAAAGTAGGTTTACCCCAAGAGCGAGAAGATGGACGACAAGAAGTTGATTTGCTTAAAGAAGGAGCAGTATTAATTGCCTTTCTCAACCCCTTGGGAGTGCCAGAAATTGCCCAAAAATTAGCCGATAAGAAAGTTACAGCTTTTGCAATTGAACTAATTCCGCGTAGCAGTAGAGCGCAAAGTATGGATGCTTTGTCCTCCCAAGCATCGGTAGCAGGTTATAAATCTGTACTAATCGCGGCGGCGGCTTTGCCTAAATATTTCCCGATGTTGACAACGGCAGCAGGAACAATTGCCCCAGCTAAAGTATTTATTATGGGAGCAGGGGTAGCAGGATTACAAGCGATCGCAACAGCGCGGAGATTGGGAGCAGTTGTCGAGGCTTTTGATATTCGTCCCGCCGTAAAAGAAGAAGTGCAAAGCTTGGGAGCCAGGTTTGTAGAAGTGCAGCTAAATGAGGAAACAGTAGCGGCGGGAGGGTATGCTAAAGAAATCTCCGCCGATGCTAAACAGCGTACTCAAGAAGTAGTCGCCGAACATATCAAGCAAGCAGATGTTGTAATTACAACGGCTCAAGTACAGGGTAAAAAAGCACCGCTACTTGTAACTGAAGAAATGGTAGCGCAAATGAAGCCGGGATCTGTCATTGTCGATTTGGCAGCAGAACAAGGTGGGAATTGCGCCCGTACTGAGCCTGGAAAGGACGTGCAATGGCACGGCGTTACAATTATCGGCACGATCAATTTACCTTCTTCAATGCCCATTCATGCCAGCCAACTGTATTCAAAAAACTTGGCTACTTTGGTGCAGTATTTGGTTAAAGACAACGCCCTCAATCTCGATTTTGCTGACGATATTATCGCTTCCGCTTGCATTACGCACGGGGGAGAGATTCGCAATCAAAGGGTCCGCGATGCCTTAGCGGCTACTAGCGCAACTGTGGGCAATTAGTGGTGTTGCTGAATTTAGGTGTGAAAATGGTTGTGCGTGATTTCAAAACCAATGTAGAGACGTTGCAGTGCAACGTCTCTACACCAAAATTCATACATTTAATCAGCAACGCCCAATTAGTTTAATCAGCAACGCCCAATTAGTTTTTAATCAGGAGAATTTTAACGGTGACTGAAGCATTAATTGCTGCATTGTTTGTGTTTGTTTTAGCATCTTTTGTTGGCTTTGAAGTAATCAATAAAGTACCGCCAACTCTGCACACTCCTTTGATGTCCGGTGCTAACGCTATTTCGGGAATTGCTGTAATTGGGGCGCTAGTTGTCTCTGGGAGTAGAGACGTGAATATAAGCGTAATTTTGGGATTGATTGCGGTAGTGCTGGCAACTATCAACGTAGTAGGTGGCTTTTTAGTTACTGATCGGATGTTGCAAATGTTTAAGAAAAAAGAGGTTAAAGCGTGAGCGATTTTTTGCCAACAGGGATACAGCTAAGTTATTTAGTTGCGGTATCTTTATTTATCATCGGTTTGAAACAACTAGGTTCCCCGGCTACGGCTCGTAATGGTAACTTGTTAGCTTCTGGGGGAATGTTGCTTGCTGTGGCTGCAACGCTGTTAGATCGGCAAGTATTGAATTATGAGATGATTTTGGTGGGTTTAGCGATTGGTTCGCTGATAGGTGCGATCGCAGCCCAAAGAGTCGCTATGACAGAAATGCCCCAAATGGTCGGTTTATTAAACGGTTTGGGGGGGTTAGCATCGGCGCTGGTAGCGGTGGCTGAGTTTTGGCGGCTAATTGGCAATGGCGAACCTATAGCCTTGGATGCCAATATTTCTATGCTGCTAGATGTGTTCATTGGTGGTGTCACTTTTACAGGCAGTATGGTAGCTTTTGCGAAGTTACAAGGCTTGATTAGCGGCTCTCCGATTACTTTTCCTTTGCAACAACCAGTAAATATTTTGTTACTGATTGGGTTTGTAGTAGGTAGCGGTTACTTATTGGTAACGCCAGAAAATGTCCCCTTATTTCTCGGTGTAGTTGCGGTGTCGTTATTGCTGGGCGTACTATTTGTTATTCCTATCGGCGGCGGCGATATGCCTGTCGTAATTTCGCTGTTGAATTCCTTATCGGGAGTAGCAGCAAGTGCGGCGGGCTTTGTGGTGATGAACAATATGCTAATCGTCGCTGGCGCACTGGTAGGCGCGTCTGGGTTAATTTTGACTCAGATTATGTGTAAAGCGATGAATCGCTCCTTAGTTAGCGTCTTATTCGGCGCTTTTGGTGGTGGTGGAGTAGCAAGCGGTAGTGCAGGTGCAACAGCAGGCGATAAAACTGTCCGCAGTATTGACCCCGAAGAAGGCGCAATGATGTTAGGTTATGCTCGTTCGGTTGTAATTGTTCCTGGCTACGGTATGGCAGTCGCTCAAGCGCAGCATAGCGTGCGGGAGTTAGGCGATCAGTTGGAGCGGATGGGTGTAGATGTCAAATATGCAATTCACCCTGTTGCTGGGCGGATGCCGGGGCATATGAATGTATTACTAGCAGAGGCAAATGTGCCTTATCCTCAGTTATCCGATATGGATGATATCAATCCCCAGTTTGAACAGACAGATGTAGCTTTAGTAATTGGGGCAAATGATGTAGTAAATCCTGCCGCGCGTCACGATACTGCTAGTCCAATTTATGGAATGCCCATTTTGGAAGTAGACAAAGCTAAACAGACAATTGTAATTAAGCGCGGTATGAGTACGGGTTTTGCTGGTGTAGATAATGAATTGTTCTACAAAACCAAAACTACGATGCTATTTGGTAGCGCCAAAGATATGGTGGCAAAGCTAGTAGCTGAAGTTAAGCAACTGTAAAAGAGACAAATTAAGTCGAACATAGATGAGAGAAAAAATATAAAAACAGCTTGCTTGTGAGGTTTTAAACTCAATCAAGAAAGCTGTTTTCTCTGTTATAAATAGTTTTATTTTTCAACTTATCAACTGGTACAACCTGTATCTTTATCAGAGCGAAGCGCTCCTAATAAAGTAGATACAACTACACAGCGTTTGATCCCGCTGGTCTCGTTACGAACTGCTAAAGTAATTTTTCCTAGGTTTGCTACACCACCATCAACTGTGTCAATTGCACCATCAAATCTAAACCTTACCCTATAATATCCGCTACTGGCAGGACTTTGTCTCATAGTAGTAGAGGTTGTGTTGATAGCTATTACCTTAGAATCACTACTAAGCGGTTGCCGATTTGTAGCATCAGTGCAACTCCAATCACCTTCTGGTAAGCGACTTGCAGACCACTCAACTTTAGTTCCATCGTCATGAAAACAAGCTGCCCAAGTAGTTTTTTCTCGTTTAGCATTGGTTTGAGCAGTACGCATAATTTCAAGAACTTGATTTTGAGCAACATTCAATCGTTGCCGATTAACTAGCCCCAAATAACTTGGAACTGCGATCGCTGATAAAATACCAACCATAATAATTACAGCAAGCATTTCAAACAAGGTAAATCCTGCTACTGATTGAGTGCTAATAATTGGCTTTTTACTCATTTTTTTATAGTTTTGTTTATTAATTAAATATGATTTCACTCAAAAAATCTGATTGTTACTCATTGGGAGGGTGTTTTGTCTAGAACTCCACGAGCTACCACTTGGCTTTGTAGAGTTGGTAGTTGTCTATTGGCAAAAGTAAAGATACCAGTTTTACCTACCGGATTGCCTCGAAGGAAGACAATAACATCTTGATTAAGTCCGACAGAATTTGCTTCATTTCGCACGCACGCAAAAAAGCTAGTAGAGTTAGGCAATGCGGGAGAAGCGGGACTAATGGGAGTACGTATATATTCAGTGCTAGGGCAACTAGGAATCGTTACTTGATTCGTTGGGTCATCTACAAAATCAACCAGAACAGAAGCCGAGCCTGATGAAGCAGAAAGCAAAGGATCTTGAAGACCTGGCTTTGGCGATGCGGTTGAGGTGATGTCTCGCGGCCATTGTTGAAAGCTAGTATTTGTCTGAGATGGGTCTATATACCCTGTAGACTTCGTTAGAGTAGATATAGTTGTATACTTCCGCAATTGATAGCGTCTGATTCTAGATTGTCCTTTCCATTCTCCACCCTCACCTTTTGATTGCAAATAAACTACTAAGGTATAAGTATTTTGTCTGACTCTGAGAGATGCACATTCTTGTTTTTGCAGAGCAGTAAAGGTTTCAAGTGTACAATCTGAAGGAAGGGTTTGACCTGACTGTTCTGCGACAGATTCTGGTTTCCAAAAAGCTAATATTGGTTTGTGGTCAGTACCAAAGTTTGGCAGGTAGGACGAAAGTTTAGTCACATCGTCATATACATAGACTGCATCGCGTAAATCTGAGGTAATATAATCCATTGCCGCCTGCATCTCGCCTTGGGTTTGATTAGTCGCCGCTTCTTTTTGGTCAGTTTGCAGTAAATTTACCATCAGATAAAGCAAGCTTGAGATAATAATCCCTGCCATAAGCATTGAAACTAAAAGCTCGATTAGGGTAAACCCTGTTGCTTTAGGCTTTTTTGTAATAAACTCTAATCGACTTAATAAAAACTGTAATAAGTGCGTATTCATAATTTTTTTAAGCTTAAATTGAAAATAATTCGTGCTGGGTTAACTGCAATAGACGTTGTATTTAAGTAAACTGAAAGCTCAATTATTATTTAAGGACTAGGTGGTGTTACCTCTGTTACATACCTGTCAAAAGATTCTTTTAAGTCACTGCGCGTTAGCCTAGTAAAAATTACCGACAAAGGACGTGTATTCTGAAGCCCCTCTCCTGATGTAAAGCCCAAAGGTGCGGCGGTGGGGAGGAGCGTTGCACCGTTCGTTAGAGCTTTATACGTGTATACTCTCACTCCCATTTCAAAAGTGATTAACTTAGGGTCTGTATTAGTAACAGGTTGTTTTACGTAGCGAAAAGTTTGCACTACAAAGTCATAAGTACCATCTTGATTGACATCTACAGCCAATCCTTTAGTAGCGGTCATGGAAGTACGAGAAGTTGTAAAACCAGTAGAGCCAGAAGCCAGAGCGGAGGTATTACCAATGCCCGTTGTTGATGCACTAAGCGGTGGTAAATCGGTATTTGTGTAGTTGCCTCGCTCCAATAGAACCCTAACTCTATCAACTTCCAACTGGGCTAGTTCAAAAGACTGTTCTGCTTTTTGATTTTGAACGCGAGTAGCTACAGCAAGAAGAATTGGCGGCGAAATAAAAGCCATCACAATCGAAGCAATGACCATTGCTACCAAGCATTCTACTATGGTCAATCCTTGGGAAGATTGGTTAGGAAATGATGGTTGATTATCTCTCTTTGGCTGGAGCGCAGACATTTTTTGGAGTAAGGTTAGTAGCATATTTTTTTCTTAAATTACGGGCAAGTGGCGGTAGTATCGATTAGGACAGTTTCATAAGTAGCACAACGAAGGTTTTTGATGTAGGGGTCTTCTACCGCTAACTCTCGATAGAATTCACTACGGGTATTGCTAGCAGTGATAAATCGCCGAGCCGCAGGGCCTGAAGGTGCGTACTGCAAGCCTACGTCATAACCCCAGCGACGAAGGGGTGCATCGTAGTATCCAATTTCTTCGTTAGTTAATAAATTAGTGGTAGCAGTTGGTTCCCAGGCATCTTGATCAAAAGGAGCAGTAGCAGAGGTACTAAAGTTCAATTGTAGGAAAGCTCCAGAGATATAAAGAGGAATGCCGTTGGGACTCTGCCAATGTTCTAAAAATCTTGGGAAGTTGTGCAGACCACCATTACTTTGACCTGCTCGTGAAGGTATAAGACCGCTCACAAATATGGCATTGACTCTAGTTGACACCGGAGGGTTGAGATCCTTCCTTCTTTCACCACTATTAGTGAAGGTACTGAATGGTGTAGTATAGGATGTTACGTTGTTAGTAGGAGCGATGGGGCAAGGAACTGTCGCAACGTTGCAATAAAGCGGAGTGCCATTTTTGTCTACCTTGATAGGTGAGACACCATTAGCTGAGTAATTAGGATCTTCGTGCAACCAGTAGCCATTTGTACCCCAAGGAGCAAGATTTGTAGGACGGTTTTGGTTTTGGTAGGAAGTATTATTAGCAGAAGCACCGCCTGGTCTTGCTACTGTAAAAGCATTCTCAACTACACCATCATTGAAAGCCGAGGAAATGACAGTAACCGCATCTGCCAGAATTTCTGTAGGTCGCCAAGTATCTTGAGCCGGGTCAGCAAAGTTTGTATCGATGGTTGTACGACCAGCGTAGAATTCTGGGGCAGCACTCCAGTCAGCAACAAGTTTTTGAGTGAACTCCTCAATTAGACTATCAATTGTTTCATCGGTGCTGTGTAGGTTAAAATCTCCCTGAGTATAAACGGCATTATCGGTAACAAACGATAAACCGTTAATATTATTAGCCGCAGTAATCCCTGTGCTTACACGTCTTACACTTTGCCCATTCTTAAGCCGGAACCCGTAAGGGCGACGGTCGGGGTCGGCATAATAGTCTACAGCTTTAGGACTGATTCCATTGGTCGAATTTACTGGCGGGTCTTTAGGCGTAGGTACATCCATTCTATACGCTGCGAGCGCAGAATTACTTAGATAACCCGTCCAAGCTGCTGCCGCGTCTCCAGTGACGGATTTGGGTCTAGCAATTGCATCTTCTCGAACAGCATCTTCGCGAAAAGCGTAGATAATCCCATCTTTAGATGGTAGCCAAGTATCAAGTGCAACTAAATTGCGGCGAAGTATATTTAGATCTATATTGAGTACTCTTATATTCATCATTTCCCTGCCATTGGAAAGTGCTGTGTCCAAAAATGGGACGACGGCAAGGGTTGTATCAGGCTTAGTTATTCGGTTTTCTTTAGTATCTGTGGTGGACGCTGCGGTAGGTAAGCACCAGTTATCATCAGTACAGCCACCAGTTAGGGTGTTATTTTTAGGATTGAGGATAACTCCGGTAAAGTCGTTGATGTCAGTGTTAATTTTTTGGTAAGTGTAAGTGCCGTTAACACTAGCGATATACGGGTTGTTGTCTGTAGTACCTCCAGCATTATTGAGATTTTGTAAGTCACCAATATAGGGTTCGGTAATAGGCTGAGTGTTGTCAGGAGGGATAGGAGCGATATTTCCACTGCTACCAGATTGGCTGTGAGCATCTGCGGGGAAAAGGTAAAACAGGGATGGATATTTGGCTACTTCTGCTCTGGAGCAAAAAGCCATTGTTAGTCCTAATCTAGCTTCTTCTATTCCCGTTCCGGTAACAGGAAACGAATTTGGGTCGCAACTGACGTTGAAAACTCCCGTTGCAGTGATGAAGGTACCAGTAACGGTATTTTGAACAACATATTTTCCAGTCGTTGCAACGTACCCGGTTCCTAACCCTGGCAGGAAAGAGGCGGTATTTGGTCTAAATCCAAAAGTGCGATCGCGCAGGATTTGTTGTCGAGTCGCTATCAGAAACGCCCGTCGTACTAATTCAGGCTTGTCTGTACCCAATCCCGGAGAGTTTTTTAGGGCGTTAATCCATTGCTCTGCCGTGAAGCTAGAGTAGTAGTTAGGGGTATAGGTGGTACTTGGGCAAGTTGCGCCTCCTAGACTTGTGCAGATATTAGTACCAGGGGTTGTACCAATTTCAGGATCTGTGCCACTAGCCACACCATTCATTAATCTTGTTATTTTTTTACCTAAAGCGTTAAGCCCTGCCGCCCCAGTGTCAGCGCCAATTGCAGCATACATATCATTGCTGTTTTTCAAATTGTATGCCAGCATTCCCAAGCTGCCTGCCGCCGTATGCAGAGTAGATTTATCGGCGATACTTAAGCTGGAATAAGTTGCACTTCCTTCTAAGGCGGTTATAACTCTACGCAACTCTGAGAAGTTTCCCCACATAGCCAATTCTGGGAAGGGGTGAACAATTTTACTCGTGTTTAACGCTCCTGCTGTGGTTACAGCAGTTGCGAGTTCTTGTTTCGGTGGAAAAGCGCCATCAGGATCGCCAGCAAAACGGGCAAGGTTGGATAAAGCCTTTCTAAGGGGTGAAGTACTGTCATCAATGCTCGTTGCAAAGGCTGACTCTGTTTCTCCAGTTCCTGAAACTACCTCAAATTCCCAACCATTGGTTCCTTGGCTTAGGGTGGTATCGGCAGTGCCGTCAGCATTAATATCAATGGGTGTCATACCCAGAAAATCGACATTTAGTCTACTTATTAAATCCTCAGTTCTAAAATTTTTGCTCTCCGAAAGACTTCTAGCTGTCCCCGGATGAACAGTTGTTGCCACAAATGCTATAGGAAAATAACCAGAATTTTTCTCATGATGATAAACGGCGGTAGCTTGTACGGCGGCTAAGTTATCTCGCAGGGCGCGCCTCTGTCGCCGTTCGTTGGTGATATTTGTATCGGGAGGATTAAGTGGGTCATTGGCTCCACCCCAATCAAAAGTATTACCTAGTTCTAGCCTTTGTCCAACAATTAACCGCAGTCCATTGCCACGAGCGCGCCTTTCCCAGTATCCATCAAAACCATAAGCTTCACTATTAGCTGCGGCAGAAACGTCATTTGTGAGGGCGGTTACATCATCAGCCGTTACTGTACCTGACGCGACAATGGTATCGCCGATTTTGTTCGTAGTTGGTATTCCCTGGGAGGGACTGTAGCCTGGTTTAGGCCCATAACGATTGTCTGCCCGATAAGTGTCGTCTACGAAAGGTTGAGCAGAGGTGTCGTTCAGTATTCGCCCCTTAGTCACAAAATCTCTATCTTTCCAATTAGGATCTCTTAACCATGTAGTGAGATTACGGTGTTGAGACACGTTAGAAGTAAATAGTGCTATTGGATCGAGAGCAATGTTTTCAGTTGTCGGGGTTTGTCCAGTAACTGGTGTGATGGAATCTGTATCTGTATTTAAAGTTGTATTGGTCGTTTTAATTGGTGCTGCCCCGAAACCATTAAACAAGTGAAAAATTGATGTACCTCCAAACGAATTATCGTTAATCTCGCCAGAAACAATCTGCCCCTCGTAAGTAGGGCTTTGACCAACACTAACCTCCGATCCATCTTGAGTATAAAAACAAGAATTGTGAGAACTGAGCATATAGCCAGTTACTTGAGTACCACCTACGAATAGGTTGCCCTCGGTGTGCATAGCGCCATTAAAATTAAACTGAGGGCCGGGGAAAATTTCTAAGTCGTTACGGAACCATGCGCCCCATTTGCTGCCACGATTGATTTGTCTATCTTGTTGTAATTCAAGAGTAGTTACTGTTCTATTAGCAGGATTTTTGTTAACTACAAAAGCATCAATTTGAAAGCTTTTGCGTAAAGTAGTATTAGTAATAGGATACCAGCCCTGTTCGGGGGTACGGCTGTCTGATAGGCAATTGGCATTCGCAACTTGAGAACCAGCAATTGGGCCGTTTCGGACAATGAGATTAGTAGCTTTAGTTGCTTCTAAACTGTTGATACCTACAGTGGTGGTTCCAGTAGTTGTGGTTGTAGATTTACTTGTATTTGAAAGAATAGAATAGGCGATTGTCGTGTCTAGAGTTCCATCTCCATCTTTATCGACTTTAAAAGCCCACGCATTGGCTGTAGTTGATGGATTGCCAATACTTAATCGCGTTTCACCAGGAAAGGTATACTGATCGAATGCTACCCCAGCCTTTAAGTTTCGTGGTATGCCATTACGACCATCATTAAGCATGATGCTTAGAAGTACGGCATCAGATGGCACTCCACTAGGTAAACGGTTATCTTGTTTAAAAAGGTATTCCATTTTTGCCTTCGCCCTGTCAATAGCTGGGGTGGCTGCGTTGTAAATAACTTTCTGTTCTCGTTCGCTAATTACTTGACTTGTACGACTAAAGCTGCGAACTAACAACGCTCCAACTACCAGAGTTGCAACTAACAACACCATAACTGTTGTAGGCAATACAAATCCCGTTTGCGGGAAGTTAGATTTGCCTACTACCAACAGCCATTGAATCTGTTGTTTGAGGTCAATTTTAGATAGCTGCTCAATTTGTTCAAGTAGATTTTGTTTAGCTTTATTTTGCTTGTTGGTTGACATAATGACTTTTGGGTTGATAGGAATTTTTACAGGTAATAAATAAAAAGTGCTGAGACGATTTGCAATGAAGCCTTAATTTTAATAAAATTGCGTGTTCTTATAAACTTTTATACTTTCGCAAATATAATAAATTTATCTTCTAATTACTTTTTTTAGCAGTTAAAACCTGTGTTAGATATGGGATAAATACCAGTTTTATTATATTGACTGCTACGATCTTCTGCGTGTTATTACTGACAATGCAAATCCTTGCTCTGAAAATACGTATTTTTTAAGAGCAGGTAAATATTGCCATTAAGAAACAATTATGAATATTTTAAAGATGTTTTAAATGGTGTTTTCTGTAGTTTGCCACAATAGGAGATCCCCCCTAGCCCCCCTTAAAAAAGGGGGAGAATATTTAATAACTTGCTTAAAAAGAGAAATTTGCAGGAAATCTAAATGATTAGCTATTAACAAAAAGACTTATAGATATCTGCTGCGGTTATCTTACCCAAAACGATCGCAAAAATAACTTACAGAAGCTAATGGTGAAATAAAGAGGAGCATCGCACCATTAGCCCTAACTAGCAATAACTTAATAATGATTGAGGTTGATTCCGGCTTCTTTTGCCATTACTGCTATACCTCTGCTGTTTAAGGTTTTGATTGCTTTAGTAGAAAGCTTGAGCCTTACCCAACGATTGCCTTGACTCCACCATATCCGCTTCCATTGCAAGTTTGATTCTTGGAGCCTTTTGGTGCGACGGTGGGAGTGAGAGATAGCGAAGGCATTATTAGCTTTTTTGCCTGTTAACTGACATATACGGGACATAATGGTTTTTTAATTGTTAACTAACGTGCAGTCTCTTATTGTATCGGTACTTAAGAAAAAGGCGATCGCACTAGGTAAAAATGCGATCGCTTTTCCTTTGTAAATTAGCTACTAGCAGCGCGTTCTGTCAGGCGAGTTAGAACCTGGTTGGAACGTTCTACAAAAGCATTCATTCCTTCAGCGTCAAAGCCTTTTTGAGCCATCAGTGCTAAGTCGTAGACGTGATGACAAATCAGGTTAGCAAGTTCTGCTGAGGGAGAAGATCCATCACCAATTGCGATCGCGCCTTGGTTGAGATTGACCAAATTTTGAATCAGTGGATGAGTGGTATTGACAAGCAAAATATGCTCCTCTGGAAATTGAGCGGTTTGTTGCTGCATCATGGCGCTCATATCCCGCATCCGCCGTAAAAACTCTGGTAAAAGCACCATTGCAGGCGGTGTCCCTTGAGGATTATCCGACTTTAAAGCTTCCGTGCGAATAGTAACTTTAGGTTTATTGATGGCTTGCTCAAATATCTCCTTAATTACTTCACTACGGGTTTTGTTTGTTTTTGGATCAACGATTTCCGCAGGTTTTTGTTCCAAGAGGCTTTCGTCAAGCTCAGAATCTACACGAGAAAACTTGACGCTAGAGTATTCTTGCTCTAAAAAAGCAATAAAGTGGGTGTCAATAAAGGAGTCCATAAACAGGACTTCCAAACCCTGGCTTTTGTGCAGTTCTATATAAGTTGATTGGGTTGCTTCGTTGGTGCAGTAAAAAACGCGGTTTTCGTGACGCTCTTTATTACGTTCTAGGTATTCTTTAATCGTGGTGTAATCAGGAATATTTGCGTCTAATTCTGGGGTTGGGTTAACATCTTGCCAAGCATCATCTCCACTACTTTGGACTTGAACGTTGGGGGTTGCTTCTTTCTCTGCGACTTCGTAAGTAGTGCGGTAGATAATGATATCTTCGACTTGCTTTTTGAATTTATCATCGTTGAGAGCGCCAAATTTGGCAAAAGTGCCGATATCTTGCCAACTTTTGATGTATTCAAAGCGGTTGTCGCGGTACAGTTCTTTGAGTCTATCGCCGACTTTACGGGCAATATAATCAGCTATTTTCCTGACAGTGCGATCGGTCTGCAAGGCGCTACGGGAAACGTTGAGAGGTATGTCAACGCTGTCAATTACTCCCCGCATGGGTAGCAAAAAGTTGGGGATTATTTCTTCGCAATGATCGCTAACAAATACTTGATTGGAAAATAGTTTAATTTGTCCTTTGGTTACATCGACATCCGGTATTAATTTGGGAAAGTAGAGAATGCCATTAAGCAGAAAAGGATAATCTGTATTTAGATGCACCCACAATAGCGGTTCTTCCTGAAAAGGATAGAGGTAGCGATAAAACTCCAAATAATCTTCTTTAGTTAAGCTACTTGGAGACTCGCGCCAAGGTGCTTTTTGACGATTAATTATTTCGCCGTCTAGCTTAATTGGTACGGGGAGAAAGTCGCAGTAAGTTTTCACCAACTGGCGGATACGAGCAGTTTCTGCGTATTCACTTTCTTCTTCCTGCAAAGTCAGAGTAATAGTAGTACCGCGCTGGGTGCGGCTAGACTCCTCTAAACGAAATTCTGGGGAACCATCACAACTCCAGTGGACGGCTTGAGAGCCTTCTTTATAGGAGAGAGTATCGATTTCGACTTTTTGCGCCACCATAAACGATGAGTAAAAGCCGAGTCCAAAGTGACCGATAATTGGTTGGTCGGATTTACCTGCATATTTTTGGATAAATTCTTCAGCGCTAGAAAAAGCAACTTGGTTGATATACTTTTTCACTTCTTCGGCGGTCATGCCAATGCCGTTATCAGTAATAGACAGCGTTTTTTGCTCTTTATCTATGGCGATCGCAATTTCTGGTTCGCCAGCATCGCCATTGTATTCTCCAGCGCGGGATACCATTTTTAGTTTTTCAATGGCATCTACGGCGTTGGAAACAAGTTCTCGTAAGAAAATCTCATGGTCTGAGTAGAGAGATTTTTTGATGATTGGGAAGATATTTTCAGTATGGATACTGATCGTGCCTTGTTCCAGCATGGGTTTTGGATGCAGTGGTTATTTAACTAAGATTTTAATGGCTGTTGAAGTGCAATCGCTCAATGAGGATACAAATTCTTACCCAATGGGGATTTCATCTACAAATCTTCCTATTTGTCCTTAGCTATCAACCGAGTAACCACACTTCGTTGTTGCTACTAATAACAGGACTCACCTAACATATTTTACTCCTAGAAATTATTAAATAATTACGATATATAATTCATTGTTCTTTTAATAACTAAGTGTTAACTTCAACTTACTAAGTAAATTTGCTGATTAATTCGCCGAATCGTTTGTAAAAATTATTGACTACAAATAGAACTAATCAAGACTTACAAAATTTTTCTACAACTACAAAATTCTTAGAGTTAAGACTTGATTCAAATTATAAATATAGTAACAAGCTTGACAATAAATTATTCTTTGTACAACAATAATTCAAATTATGTTTCATAAGTTAGTGAGAATCACAGCGAGTTGTATCTAATTTAAATCCAGTAGAACTTGCGCCTGGTTAATAGTGAAGAAATATTAGTTGTCCTAAAAATGAAATCGTCAGGTAGCAGCAAATATGAGAAAAGTAAAGATACTAAATGTTCATATTGACAATTTGCTATTAAGCGAACTACTTGAGAAACTAACTTATGGAGTTGTATTTACTCCTAATGTCGATCATTTAGTTAACCTACAAAGAAACAAAGATTTTATTAAAGCTTATGACACCGCCGATTATAAATTGTGTGACAGTAAAATAGTATTTTATGCAGCAAACTTCTTAGGTACACCAATAGAAGAAAAAATATCCGGTTCGGATTTATTTCCAGCGTTTTATAATTATCACAAAGAGAACGCAGCAATTAAGATATTCTTACTAGGCGCAAATACAGGGATTGCTAAAATAGCTCAAAGAGAAATAAATAATAAAGTGGGCAGAAATATTGTGATCGCTTCTCATTCCCCATCCTACGGATTTGAAAACAAGCAGGAGGAATGCGAGCAAATAATTGCTGATATTAATAGTTCTGGAGCAACGGTATTAGCAATTGGAGTTGGTGCGCCCAAACAAGAAATATGGATAGCTGAGTATAAAGATCGGATGCCAAATATAAAGATATTTTTAGCAATAGGCGCAACCATTGACTTTGAGGCAGGGAAAATTAAAAGATGTCCAAAGTGGATAAGTAATGTAGGAGTAGAATGGCTTTATAGATTGCTGACTGAGCCGACAAGATTATGGAAAAGATATTTGGTAGATGATCTACCATTTTTTGGATTAGTTCTACAACAGAGGCTCAATTTGTATAAGCCGCCAGCCCGCCAAGAAGACCCTGACGAATTAGCAGTTTCTTAACAAATTGAAGGTTTAATTACTAAAGGATGCGATCGCGATTCAAGCAGTACGATAAACGTTTAATTTCTAAAAAGTTTGTCTCAAGTACTTTCTAATACTACGGAGTCCCGTAGTATATTCCTCTACCATTAGTACCAATAAATACCAACCCAAATTTCTGTCTGCTAGCTTCCATGACATTAGGCTGATTACCAACCAACTTTTGGGAACTGCTAATACTAGCCCAAGTTTTACCATAATTTAGAGAACGGAAAATTCCTTCCCCTAGTCCGGTAATTTTGCCGTATAGATACAAGGCGGGGATATTACTATCATTAGGTGGCTTACCAAAAGCAAACAAATAAGCTGTTTCCACTCCAGCAATTTTATTGAAAGATGGACCACCATCAGGGGAGCGGTGAAGACCATTGCCGTTTAGACTGAGCCAGACATCACCCTTGACCCCTGGAAGCGTTTTGAGCATCGACCAGCTTTCGCTATTAAGCGTAGAATTGACAACGTTAAAAGTAGCGCCACCGTCTTTGCTACGATACACTTTGCCACCACTGTAGTAGTAAAAGGTGTTACCGTCTACTTTATCTGCAACTAGAGGCTGACCCCAGTACCAAGCGCCCCCAGGGCCTGGCGGCAAACCTGAAACTAAACTCCATGATTTTCCACCATCGGTAGTACGGATTGGTTCGCTATTGCTGATACTGACAACAGATAGGTTGGGGTTAGTTGCAGACATGGCTACACGCAAGGGCATTTTGTTCGGCGGAAATGATGCAAACTGCTTCCAGGTAAGTCCGCCATCAGTTGAAGTTGCGCCACTAAAAATATTGCTCCATCTATGGCCGCCAACACGGATCATTTGTAAAGGATTGCTCTCGCTATAGGCGATGCTGTAAGTGTCTTGAAACCAAGCACCAGTGCGGGTAAAGTCTTTGGAGGGGCTAGTATCGAGTCCATTATTATGATTAAATCCATCGACATCTGCCATGCCACTTATTAACAACGATCCTTGAGGAGGAGCCGCTAAAGCAAAGCTGACTAATTCTTCGTGTCCTTTTTCATAATTAGTCCAAACTGTAGGATTGGCATCAATATTTTGTGTCTGCCATACGCCATACCAATCGGTTAACCAAACTTTTCCAGGCACTTGGGGATCGAATTCAATGGCTGAAGTTGCCGAGCCAAAGTACCAGTCGTACCACCAAGATACTTGATGATTTAAAGTCGGTGTTTTTTGTTGCCATGTATCTCCACCATCATTAGATTGAAATACTCTATTGGCATCGTCGTGTTTATCGTACTGATCGTAAGCTATGAGTAGGCGATCCGGTTTAGCGGGGTCTACAGTTAGACCACTAAAGGCGGCTTTGGCATTAGTTGGGGTAATGGTAGTCCAAACATTGTTTTTATATTTGCTAACTCCTGCGGCGTGAGTGACATATACTACGCCATTGCTAGCAACAACTAGGCGATTTACTTGAGAGGGGCTACCGGAGACTTTGCGCCAGGTAAGCCCTGTATCTTTAGAAAGATATATTCCATCCCCATTCGCATTGGCATACATTAAACCTGATGTTTTGCCAAAGACAATAGATGAAATGCCAATATTATTTGTGGGGTTTCCAGGAAAAGAAGTAACTTGCGTCCATTTAACACCAGCATCAGTGGATTTCCACAATCCATTTAAGCGTGAACCAAAAAAGATAACTTGAGAATCAAATGGATTAACGACAAGTCTTGCTCCTAACCAGCGTTTATCTTCATTGCTACCCATGGGTAAGTTTATATTCAACTTAGTCCAGTTTTGACCGCGATCGCTAGATTTAAAAATTGTCCCTAATCCACTCCAACTAGCGGTGTATTTGCCCGCAGCAATATAAACAATATTTGAATTTTTGGGATCGATAGCTAAGGCTTCACCACCGTAATAGTTACTTTCTTGTCGAGATAAGCGTTCGTTTAGAGGGAGCCATTTTTTATTTGTTGCATCCCATCGATAAAAGCCACCAACATCGGTTCTAATGTAGGCAAGGTCTTTTTGGAGTGGGTGTAAATAAACCCCTGTCACATAACCACCTCCACCAATAGAGACATTCTGCCAGCGATAACTTGTAGATAAATTGCTAGGGGGTGGAGTGCTGGCAGTACAGCTAAGTAGAGAAACAGTTAGGGTAGATGCGATCGCTAAAATGCTAACGTAGCTTGTCTTCTTTAGAGGTTGCCAAAAACGCGAGATACTCATAATAAATAATTAGCTTTTTGCCATCAGTAAGGTATGCGAAAGTAATAAATTTATTACTGAGGTAATTTACTTCAGCGTCTATACAATAAATTCACAAGACAAATTTAACTGAGGCTATCTTCTTCATACAACAGGACTTTTACGGATAATTCTTAAGCCTTACACCATACATCTATAAAATATTAAGTAAAATTTCTGACACTTATTTGCAAGTAAAAATACTGATGCCTGGATATTTAAACGCGACTTTTACAACTACACTAATAATTACTTACTAAGATTTATTGTGCTGGAGGCGACGTTTTTGACTAGCTCCGGTCATTTTTAAAGCAACCTGCTCAATCTGCTGATAAAAAGACTTAGGCAGCAGCCAAATTGAATAGGCAGCAGTTAAAGTTAACAACGTCCGGCGTGGCTCCTCTAGTAATATCCGCCAGTGAGTTGCTAATGCCTGATGAATCAGTTGCACGGCAGTAGAGCCATCTTGCGAACGAATGGCTCTACGAGCCGAATAACGCAAGTAGTAAGCCATAGCTGGATTTTTCCACTTGGCAATAAATTCTGGAGCATAGGAGCGCATTTTTTCAATTACTTTTTCCAAAAATCCTAACTGTGTCATTACATTAGCTGATAACCCTCCAGAATTAACTCGATAGAGTGTCAAAACTTCCGCAATGCCCTCCATCTGCCAAGATGTTTGCAATATAATTCGCATCCAACATTCCATATCTTCTGACTGACGGAAGCGCTCATCAAAATAAAAATCTTCCACTGCACCACGAAGATTATCTTGAAACTTGATAGCTGCAAAAACTTCTCGCCGAATAACTGGAGCAGAACCATTACCAATAGGATTGCGGCAAAGAACAATCGGTGGAGTAATATCAATAAATTGAGGAATTTGATAGATCCCCAAAGGCTGCCCAGCGTCGTCAATAAATGCCGAGCAACTAAAGCTAACTCCTACTTGTGGCGAACTATCTAAATGATTAACGTGTTTCTCTATTTTTTCTGGCAACCATAAATCATCTGCATCTAATAAAGCTATATATTCTCCTTGAGCATGGCGAATACCTGTATTTCTAGCTCCAGCTAACCCCCGATTTTGCTGATGTAGGATTTTAATTCTAGAATCTGTAAATTCTTGACAAATTGCAATACTGCGATCCGGCGATTCATCATCAATAATGATAATTTCAAAATTAGTATAAGTTTGGTTAAGAACTGAATTTATTGTAGCCGCTACATATTTCTCGGCTTTATACACGGGAATAATTACAGAAACTTTTGTCATTGCAGTTACCAATTTTTTGTAAGTATTTCAGGTTAACGGCGGTTATTAAACTGCTTTAGAAAATACATAGCGCGTAGCCCAAAATGTAAATAGAGGTAGAAAAATTAGATGACATAGCAGTACAGATGTAGCTACTCCTACTATTTGCCACTGCACCCCAATGAGTATTCCCGTAATAACAACTGCTGTAAACATTAAATTCCACCGTAACATTAAGTTTGGCTTACCCACCGCGATCAGAAGTTGGGAAGCAGCATCGGCAAAGGGGCGAGGAATTGCTGATAAGCAGATTAAAATTAAAACTGGTAGGGCTGATACCCATTGCTGACCGAAAACAATTGGCACATAAATAGGTGCTAGGCTAGATTGTAAAACTACAATAGGAATAATAATAAAAGCAATAGTTTTAATACTACTTAAGTATTGCTTTTTGAACTGCGACCACTCGCTTCTTGCCGCACATAAGTGGGGCAACAAAGCTTGATTAATGGCATTAATAATACTCAAACTTACTCCTAACCCAGCATTGAAAGCAAAGTAGTATAATCCTAATAGCTGAATTCCTAAAATACGACCTACTATTAAGTAATCTAAGTTATTTACAGCCGTCTTTAATAACTCACTGCCCAGAACACTCCGCCCAAAGGCAAAAATTTTGCCCCAATGCTGAGTTGTAAATTTTGTACTTGGTCGCCAAGAATGATTAGTATAATTAACTAAAACCCAAAAAGGAGACATTAAAAGTCTGGTTAAAACAATTGCCCACATGCCTAAACCTAAAGCGGCTAAAACAGCAGTAATAATGTTTCCGCCCGTGATTTGAATAAAGTTATTGTAAGCTGTAATTTTGAGTCGATTTTCTCTTTGAATAAGTGTTGCTTGGATAATTGCGATCGGAAATGTTAAATATAAAATTGCTGTTATACATATTGGTAGAACAAGCTGAGGAGCTTGATAAAACCAAGATATAGGAAAAGCTAAAAGACACTGAATAATAAATAAACTTACATAAACAACCCAATTTAACCAATAAGCAGAGTTGCATAATATGTCAAGTTCTTCAGCATCGGCTTGAATAAGCTTTGCGCTCACCCCATTGCGAGAAAATACTTCTATAAACTCAACAGTTGTAATTACAATTGCAGCCAAACCATAATCATAAGGAGTTAAAAAGCGGGCTAAAACAACAGTTGTGACAAGTCGAAAGCACCGATTTAAGATTTCTGAGCCACCTAGCCAACCAAGATTACGGATAAATTGACTAGAAAACTTTTGTTGAAAAGAATTAACTAAAGCAGTAACTTTAAGCATTAGTTTATAATTACTAACCTAGTATTATTAAAATATTTTTCTCAATGAAAGTAAAATGGCTGCTTGTTGAAACATTTATCATCTTATATCGTATTTGTGCTTGGTTTGTAGAGTTATTTGTTTCGTACAAATGTAGATAAATACCAATTGTCAAATTTCAATAATTATCTAAATAGTTAGAATAATTTTGATATCATAATGTTTTAACCTAAGCATTCATGTAGTCTGTGTTTGTTCTTTAAAAGCAAGCCCCATCATCAGCAGTCCTGGCCAAAAGATATACGCTAAAAATTCTAAATTTTCGGCAAACGAGTAAGAAATTAGAATTAAAATAATACTCAGTCCAGCTTTTGCTGTCTCACTCTTTTGAGCCTTAATTAGTAAGTTAAAAAAGCTATAAGTTAAAGGGATTACGAAAGCGAAAAATCCAACAATACCTTTAATAAATAATACGCCATAAAAAGTACTGTGGGAGCCAATGTACATAAATTGAACTAAGTGGGGACCTCTTTCTACCGCCCCATGTCCCCAAATAGGTGCTTCTTTAAAACGATCTAGGGCAATCCTTTTTAAGGTATCACGAACACTTGAAGAACTTGCTCTAGCCGCGTTAAATCTATCCCAAAATATAGCCAGAGCCTCCAGAGTCGATGGGCCGACAATAGATACTAGCACTGACGTAAAGCCCAGCACTATCAGGGAAACAGGTCGGGATAAATTTGTTAAAACCCAAGTTGCTGAAGAAATAACTAATAAATTTAAAATCCCAAGTCTAGATACAGTAATCAGGCACATTAAGATACTGCCAGCAATTCCACACCATCGCCACTTAGGGTTTTTTTCTCGTAAAGCTAGGATTAAATAAATATTAGCTATGATGCCCAAAGCAGGGGCCCAAGGTGTAAATAATCTCCAACGTGGTTGACCATTGTCTGGATCAACTTCATAAAAATTAAAGGCAAAAAAGTCTGGACTTGGCCCTCCTACAATCTGCAATGGAGAAACATAAAGTTGACTAGGCCAATGGAGAAAATACGCGAGGATGAAAATAGGCGCAAATAGTAAAGTTTGGAAACAAACAATACAAGCTGCACGATAGAGTAACTGTGGACGAATTGGCAAGCAACTGATTAGTGGAAATATACTTAATAAAGCCCAACCTTTAGCCCAGCCGATAGAAGATTTGATTAATTCGCCAGTGCCAAGATCAAAATCTAAGTGTCCCATAATTAGGGCTACTTCTTGCACCAGCATTCCAACAACCCATAACCAAATAATCCAAGGTATATAAATTTTTTCACTTGCTGGGGTTGTGTCATTTTGCTCCCATAATTTCTTACCCAAGTACACCAATAATATCCAAGCTATTGCTGGACCTAATATGTACATACCACCAATAAGATAAAAGCCGTAAGTTCCAATTAAGGAATACCAGATGACTTGTTCGGGAAAGTTTTTTGGCTTCATCTTTATAGTAGTCAGTAGCAGAAAATTCTTATTCGCAAAAGTTATATCAAATGAACATAAGCTCAAACTTCAAAAATAACAATTTAACGCTAATTCTTGACTGTAATATGCCAAGTTAAATAGTTTCATTCGTTGAGCTTTTGATTCGCTTGGTGGAGTGGACTTTTCGGCGATCGCGCAGCCAGTATAATATTATTCCAGTAGTTGACAGAAGCGAACCTAAAATTGCACCAGCAAGGGCGATAGGTTTGCTGGGAATGCTTGGCTTATCTGCTAAACTTGGTTCGGCGATTAATTGAATTAGCGGATAGGAGCCAACTATATCTGATTTGTTAATGTCCAATTTGGTTAGATTAGCCGAGAAAATCGCTTCAGCAACTTGAGTGTTTCGCTTGAGATCGCTCAAAACCGCGTCTTGCCTTGCCATATTTCTGAGTCTATTTTCAAGCAAAGCAATCTGTCTATCTAATTCCTTAACTTGAACCTCAAGCCCTTGTTGCTCTACTTGAGAAGTAATTACCTGTTGTGATAAATTTTCCTTGGCTGAAGCATAGCTACCGCCACCAAGATTAAATTGTTGTAGGTTGGTAAGATTGATTGGTCGTCCTAGAACGGACTTACTACGGGCTAATAAGGCGTTCTTAGCTGCATCTCGCTTGGCTCTTTCTGCAATCATTGCTGGGTGACTAGGCAGAAATTTGGAACCTAATACTTCCAAACTAACACTCGCTTCACTATAATTTTTCAAGTTTTGCTGAAATTGCTGATCGCTTTGCAGCGCAAAAGATTGTGTCACCTGACTAGAAGATATTTTTAGATTGCTGGATAGTTCCCGCGAACGACCATCTGCTAGCTGTTGCTGGGCCATCAGTTCGGAGCGTTGCTTGCGTAGCTGTTCTACATTACTTGTCAACTCTTTGATTTGCTCATCGGAAGTTAAGCCTGATTGCGCCCTATAATCGGAAAGACGTTTTTGAGCAACCTCTAATTTTCTTTGGGAAGAATTAACGGCATTCTTAACCCCTACATCGCGTCTAACAGATTCTTGGATTCTTAATTGATCGAGCTTTTCTTCAAATGCTTGATAAAAAACTAATGATTTATTACGTGCTTCTTCTGGGGTAGAGCCTTTGAGCCTGACTTCAATGATGGTTGCATTATCTAATATCTTGATCTGCGGCTTATCAAACTCCTTTAAGGAGAAGTTCATTTTAGTTGCGGCTGCTTTTAATACAGGTTCGCTTAAGCCAAGAAACTTATAATTTTCTCTAGGATCGCGTGCGGGACTATCGTAGGGAGAAGAATCTTGATAAGTAGCTTCCCCAATTCCAGGCAGATTTACTTTGCCCGATGAGGTCAAACTGGGTAAACTAATAGCGAATTTACTAATATAGGTTGCTGGTACAAACTTTAAATACATTAAAGCTAAACCCCAAATAGTTAAATTTGCTAGTAAGCCTAACAGTAAGTAAAGCTGTCCACGTTCCTGGTTTACCTCAGACTTCCGCAGGATTTTTGAGAGATTTATACTATCAGTCATCTAACCACTCCTCAAATTACATAAAAAAGAAAAAGACGATGGTATTGAGGTGAAAATTATAGTAATTAATCTATTAATAATATATTTGTAATCAAATTCAGTTTTAAGTAACTTACTTAGTATAAAACTTTGCTTGTAATGACAATAAAACAGACCTTACTAAAGACTGATCCATTATGTATGATTTTGCAGAGCATTAAGTACCAATTTATACTATACAAAAATCATGTGTAAAATCAAGGGTAATTATTTTGCGAATAAAAGTAATCCTTACATCTTACGAGAAAACAGTGCATAGAGCTAATTTTATAAATTATTTTTTGTCCAGTGGGACAAGGGCGATCGCACTAGGTTAGTTATTATTGCCGGAAAAAACCAGTAAAGTGCGATCGCCTGCTACGCTTTAGACAAAATTTACTTGGGGTGCAGGGGAAGTATCTTGATGAGTAAAAGTAAGACTATTGCCTTCATAATCAACAAAAATTGTATCTCCTTCGGTAAAAGTATTTTCTAATAGCTTAGTAGCTAGAGGATTTTCAATTTGCTTTTGAATCGCCCGTTTGAGGGGACGAGCGCCATATACTGGGTCGTAACCTGCTTCTGCCAAGAAGTCTAGAGCGGTTGAGGATAATTCTAGGCTAATTTTTTGGTCAGCTAAAAGATTCATCACACGCTTAATTTGGATAGCGACAATTTGGCGGAGTTCGCTGCGATTGAGGGTATGGAAAAGAATGATGTCATCAACGCGATTGAGAAATTCAGGGCGGAAATGCGATCGCAATGCGTCTAATACTTTTGTCTGCATTTTTTCATATTTGCGATCGTCTCCAGCTACATCTAAAATATGTTCGCTACCAATATTACTGGTCATGACAATAACAGTATTGCGAAAATCCACCGTTCTACCTTGAGAATCCGTAATTCTCCCGTCGTCTAACACTTGCAACAAAATATTAAAGACATCGGGATGTGCCTTTTCTACTTCGTCTAGTAGCACTACTGAATAAGGACGACGGCGCACGGATTCAGATAGTTGTCCGCCTTCTTCGTAGCCTACGTATCCTGGCGGCGCTCCGACTAAGCGCGATACCGAGTGTTTTTCCATGTATTCGGACATATCTAAACGAACCAAGGCATCATCAGCATCAAATAAAAACTGTGCTAGAGCGCGGGCTAATTCTGTTTTACCTACTCCTGTAGGCCCCATAAACAAAAATGAACCAATCGGGCGACCGGGGTCTTTCATGCCTGCACGGGCGCGGCGGATGGCAGCCGCAACCGCTTCTACCGCCTCGGTTTGACCAATTACTCGTTGGTGCAGATGGCTTTCTAGTTGCAGTAGTTTTTGCCGCTCGGATTCTAGGAGGCGATTTACAGGTATACCCGTCCATTTGGCGACTATTTCCGCTATGTCGCCTTCGGTAACTTGTTCACGCAAGAGTGTAGAGCCTTGAGTTTGAATTTCTAATAACTTGGCTTCTTTGGCTTCGCGCTCGTGCTGTACTCCTTCTAGTTGCCCGTACTTCAACTGAGCGGCTTTGTTTAAGTCATAAGCACGTTCCGCTTGTTCGATTTGGACTCGCAAGGAATCTTCTTCTTTTTTTAAGGTACTAATGGCATCTAATATCTGTTTTTCACCTTGCCATTGGTTGTTAAATTCCTGCTGTTTTGTGGTTAAACTAGCAATTTCTTGCTGAATTCGGTCTAATCGCTCTTGAGTAATTGCGGCGCGTTGATCTTCTCCTGCTAAAGATAGTTTTTCCATTTCTAGCTGCATAATACGCCTGTCGATTGCTTCTAATTCTGAGGGCTTAGAAGTAATTTCCATTTTTAGCTGGGCGGCGGCTTCGTCTACTAAATCGATCGCTTTATCTGGTAAAAAGCGATCGCTAATATAGCGACTAGACAGCGTAGCGGCGGCGACTAGCGCAGAATCGGTAATTTTGACACTATGATGCACTTCGTAGCGTTGTTTTAAGCCGCGCAAAATAGAAATAGTTGTTTCCACTGTTGGCTGATCGACATATACTTGCTGAAAGCGGCGCTCTAAGGCGGCATCTTTTTCAATATACTTGCGGTATTCATCTAAAGTTGTTGCCCCAATACAGCGCAGTTCTCCCCGCGCCAGCATTGGTTTAAGCAAGTTGCCCGCGTCCATTGTTCCTTGACTTGCCCCTGCCCCAACAACAGTATGCAATTCGTCAATAAATAGGACAATTTGCCCGTTAGATCCGGTAACTTCTTTGAGTACCGATCGCAAACGATCTTCAAATTCGCCGCGATATTTAGCCCCAGCGATTAAACTACCCATATCCAGCGTAATTAGCTGCCGATTTTTGAGAGATTCGGGAACATCGCCATTAATTATCCGTTGCGCCAACCCTTCGGCGATCGCTGTTTTGCCTACTCCTGGTTCGCCAATTAGTACGGGGTTATTTTTACTACGCCGTGACAATACCTGGATTACTCGCCTAATTTCTTCATCTCTACCAATTACGGGATCAAGTTTGCCAGTTTTTGCTTGTTCAGTTAAATCTTGTCCAAACTTCTCTAAAGCTTGGTAGCGCGATTCGGGAGTTTGGTCGGTGACTTTTTGGCTACCTCTAACGGCTTGAATAGCTGCTTCCAGTTTGGCTGTGTCGAGATTAAAAGTTTTGTACAAACGGCGACCAATGCGATCGTCTTGAGCAAAGCCTAAAAGTATGTGTTCGACCGAGATAAACTCATCGCCCATTTTTGTTTTAGCTGCCTCGGCACGATCGAGCAAGAGGTCTAAATTGCGCCCCAAGTAAAGTTGTTCGCTTTTGCCAATTTTGGGCTGGCGCTGGGTAAAAGCTTCGAGTTGTTGTTGCAAGCGGCTAAGTTCGATCCCTGCTTTATTTAAGATGCGATCGCCTAGTTCGTTTGGTTCTAAAAGCGCCAATACTAAATGTTCTACATCTAATTGTTGCTGTAAAAAACTACGGGCTACATCCTGGGATTTTACAATTGCTTCCCAGGCTTTGTCAGTGAACTTGTTAGGATCGGTAGGCTGCATCTTGAAATGTTTTTAAGTTGGCGATAGAAATTTATTTAAAAATTGCCTATACATCCACAGTTTAATCTTTCGCTCGACCTTATTGTTTAATAAGGGCAGGGCAAGTCTATCCCATTGCCCAAGTATATATGTACTATATTGGGAAGTCGCACTAAACTAATGTGGGTGGGCTTATTTAGGTAAAGTGTCTATCAAATTAGCAATTTTTGGCATCTAACCTTACGGTGAATTAAGTTTTTATGCTACTGTCCCTTGCAATTGAAAATTTTGCTTTGATCGATCGGCTAAATTTGGAGTTTGGCGCTGGTTTAAATGTGCTAACGGGCGAAACGGGTGCGGGAAAGTCAATTATTTTGGATGCGATCGATGCAGCTTTGGGAGGCAAGGTTTCTAGCCGTGCTATCCGCACTGGAGCAAGTCGGGCAATAGTAGAAGCTACGTTTAAATTGAACCGCTCTTTGGCAGCTTGGTTAATAGAGCAGGAAATTGAGCTAATTGATGAAGAAACGGTAGTTTGCAGTCGAGAAATGAATGCTAGTAGTGGCAGTCTCCGCAGTCGGACGCGCGTAAACGGCGTATTAGTCAATCGTCAGGTAATGGCACAATTGCGCGGCTTGTTGGTAGAAATTACTGCTCAAGGGCAAACTGTACAAGTAGGACAATCGGCACAAGTACGGCAATGGCTGGATCTTTATGGCGGCGAGGCTCATTTTAAAGAGCGAGAAATTGTATCGAAGCTGTTTGCCGATTATCAACTAGCCAGCACAAACTTAGAAAAACGTCGCCAAGGCGATCGCCAGCGTTTGCACCAATTAGATTTACTTAAGTATCAGGCGCAAGAATTAGGAGCGGCAAATTTAAGCGAACCTGATGAATTTGAACGCTTGGAGCAAGAAAGCCAGCGTCTTAGTCACGTGGTAGAGTTGCAACAGTTGAGCTACAAGGTTTATCAGGCGGTATATCAAAACGATAATGATGCTTTGGCGGCGGCGGATTTGTTGGGAAGCGCTGAATCAGTTTTAACGGACATGGTGCAGTACGATTCGCAGTTGCAGCCGTTGTTGGATTTAATTGGTGAAGCAGTTGCCGCCGTTGGGGAAGTAGGAAGGCAGATACACGTTTATGGCGACGCTTTAGAAGCAGATCCGCAGCGATTAGAGGAAGTGGATGAGCGAATTCGCCAATTGAAGCAAATTTGTCGTAAGTATGGCCCCACGCTTGCAGAAGTCTTGGCTTATTACGATCGCGTCCAAGGGGAACTAGCAGAACTAGACGGCGGCGAACAATCTATTGAGGCTTTGGAACAACGCGAACAAGTTTGTCATACCAAGCTGATGCAAACGGTAAATCGACTAACTAAATTGCGTCAAGCTACCGCATCTCGAATGGAAGAAAAGCTAATCGCCGAGCTTAAGCCGTTAGCGATGGACAAAGTACAGTTTCAAATTGCCATCGAACCTACTACACCTTCAGCTATGGGAGGCGATCGCATTACATTTCTATTTAGTGCAAATCCTGGCGAACCATTACAACCACTAACAGAAGTTGCGTCAGGTGGAGAAATGAGCCGTTTTTTATTGGCTCTTAAAGCTTGTTTTTCTACTGCAGATCCAGTGGGAACTTTGATATTTGATGAAATTGATGTCGGCGTATCGGGAAAAGTGGCAAATGCGATCGCCGAAAAGTTGCACCAATTAAGTAATCGCCAACAAGTATTATGCGTAACTCACCAGCCTTTAGTTGCTGCAATGGCCGATCGTCATTTTCGCGTCGATAAACAAGCGATTGATGCTTCTACCGATGTCACTGCGGACGCTGATATTCGGACAGTGGTGCGCGTCAAGGCATTGGATAATTTTTCTACTCGCCGCGAAGAATTAGCAACCTTAGCTAGTGGACAATCCCAAACAGAAGCGATCGCTTTTGCCGATTCTTTGCTGGCTCAAGCCGCTCACTTGCGCCAAGGGAAGTTAGTCAAATAAGTCACCGTAAAACTGCAACCGCCCGTAACCCATAAATTGTCCAGCAGTTTTTGCTCCTTCAGGAAAAGCTTTGACACCAAACAAATAAACTCCTGAAGAAAAGGGATTGTGTACTGGACGCAGACCAATTGTAATTGTTTTTCCGGGTTTAATCGGCGGGTTAAATACTACGTCAACAGTCCGCGTTTCTCTGTCTCTAGTTACTTTGCCCAAAGTAATATTTTCGCCTCTGCGTCGGCGCGTCCCTGCAAAAGCACGGGTGTCTTCAAGATCAAAGCGAATATTATCTACTCCCTCATGTTGATTAATTGTTACTCTTTGCAAGGGTTCTCCGGCATTTTCCGGTAAGTCAATTGTGAAATAGTAGGTTGCGCCCCACGCATTAATGTCTTGTATCGTTGTTGAGGCTGCGACTAAGCGGGGCTGTTGTACAAAAGATACAGTTCCGTCTCTTAACTGTACTGAGCGCGCAAGTTCGGGGGCAATTACTGAAATACTTGCAATTACTCCTACTGTTGTAGCTAAAACAAGTGTCCGGCGTATTGGCATATAAAAATTAATTAGATTAGCTGCTTGTAAAAAATAAGTTCGCTACCCATTAACTTTAATTTAGACAATTGTTATCGTTCTTGGTTAGGGTTAACAAAACTTACTGGTTTACTTTAAAAAATATTTCGTAACCGCTACTAACTAAATTAGTTGAGCTAAAAATATAGAACACATCAGAGGAGATTATATGACTGCTGTTTCTAACCTGCAATTAAAGCGATCGCCTTGGCAAACCATCGTCATATTAACTTTGGGGTTCTGGCTGGGTGCAAGCTTAATTTTAGATTGGGTAATTATGCCTAGTTTATATGTGTCAGGAATGATGACTCAAGCGGGTTTTACCTCAGCAGGTTATCTGATTTTCTGGAATTTTAATCGGATTGAGTTATTGGCTGCGGCTTTACTCCTAACTAGCGTATTAGCTTTAAATCAAACAGCTTTTGTGAGCAATAACTGGCGACGCGGTGCGGTAATTTTGTCGGTTCTAATGTTAGCTGTAGCTTTGACTAATGCCTATTTCTTGACTCCACAAATGTGCGCTACAGGAGTACAACTAAATTTATTTGAAACAGTCAAAGAAATTCCTACCACTATGAACCAGTTACATGGTGCTTACTGGTCAGTAGAAGCAATTACTCCCTTCCCATTGTAAGATTAGGGTATTAGCCATGAAAGGAGACCATGAACCGAACCCAAGCTGTGCAGGAGAGAGCCTTTGCTCCAGATGAGTGGCAGAAACTCTACTATCGACATCAGCAA